>Ga0123353_10000165_pt1 | contig 83897 bp, 75 predicted proteins | sample TergutLab28metaG_3_FD_92763 | JGI IMG/M metagenome (GOLD analysis project Ga0123353, IMG submission 92763) | Labiotermes labralis P3 segment gut microbial communities from Petit-Saut dam, French Guiana - Lab288 P3 | ecosystem: Host-associated > Arthropoda: Insects > Digestive system > Gut ...
CCTTATCCGAAATATCATGCCTATGTTGTTCTCTGCTCATAATACCCGTCCTTGCACTTGTGATTATGGGGCTACTTTATCATTATTATGTCACCGCGTCAATCTTGTGTCGACACTGTCTAGGTACAGCTAACATCAAAACAAAAAAGGATGCAGCTGCAAATGAAGCTGCATCCTTGGTTGCGTGTGCGCTAACGACATGTTTGTACCGATCTTGTTACCGTACCACCAACCCATCCGGCAGTTCCACCATCGGTCCGACGACCGAGAGCAGATCCCCCTCGTCACTTGCACAGAGTATCATACCGCGGCTTTCCACGCCGCAGATCGTCGCGGGCTTGAGGTTGGCCACGAGCACCACGGTCTTGCCCACCAGATCGGTGGGGGCATACCATTTCTTGATGCCCGAGACCACGGTGCGCGTCTCGCCGCCCACGGCAAGCTGCAATTTGAGCAATTTCTTTGCCTTGGGTACCTCCTCGCAGGCCAGTACCTTTGCCAAGCGGAAATCCACCTTTGAAAAGTCGTCATAGCCGATCTCTTCCTTGATGGGCGGAATTTCACAGGCGGGCGCAATCTCCTTGGGCGCGCCGGCCGCTCCCAATTCCGCCAGTTCCTTTTCCAGATCGATGCGCGGGAAGAGTGCTTCGCCTTTCTCCACTTTTGCACCCGGACGGCCCTGCCCGAACGCCACGGCGGCTATATCACGCAGATCTTGGGGCGTACCCAACTGCGCAAATATCTTGCCGGGCGTTTGGGTGAGGAAGGGGATGAGCAGGATGGCCGCCACGCGCAGGCATTCCGCGAGGTTATAGAGCACCGTGGCCAGGCGCCGCTTCCCCTCCTCGGTCTTGGCCAGCAGCCAGGGTGCGGTCACGTCGATATATTTGTTACAGGCGGAGACAAGGCGATTGATCTCCGCAATCGCATCGGGGATATGCCAGGTATCCATCCGCGCATCCAATTCGCTCGGGATACGCGCGGCCAAACTGAACAAGCTGTCGTCCACCTCGATGTTGATCGCATCCGGCGCGGGAATCTCCCCGCCGAAATATTTGTCGATCATCGCCACGGTGCGCGATAAGAGATTCCCCAAATCGTTCGCGAGATCGTTGTTGATGCGATAGATGAGGGTCTCGTTGCTGAACACGCCGTCGCTCCCGAACGGCACTTCGCGCAACAGGAAATAGCGCAGGGCGTCCACCCCGTAGCGGGCGCAGAGCTGCACGGGGTCGACTACGTTCCCCTTGCTCTTGCTCATCTTGCCGCCGTCGAGCACCAGCCAGCCGTGTCCGAAGACCTGTTTGGGCAGGGGTTGCCCCAGCGCCATCAGGAGTATGGGCCATATGATGGTATGGAAGCGCACGATCTCCTTGCCCACGATCTGCACATCTGCGGGCCAGTATTTTTGATACAGCGTATCGTCCTCCGTCCCATAGCCCAGCGCGGAGATATAGTTCGAGAGCGCGTCCACCCAGACATAGACCACGTGCTTCTCGTCAAAATCGACAGGCACGCCCCATTGAAAGCTCGTGCGGCTTACGCACAGATCCTCCAAGCCGGGCAGCAGGAAGTTTTGAAGCATCTCGTTCGCGCGGGAGGGGGGCTGGATAAAGTCCGGGTTCTTGCGGATATGCGCGATCAGGCGGTCGGCATACTTGGAGAGCCGGAAATAATAGCTCTCTTCCTGCACCAGTTCCACGGGGCGGTTGCAATCGGGGCAGCAACCATCTTTCAGTTGCCGCTCGAGCCAAAAGCTCTCGCAGGGCGTGCAGTAATGTCCCTCATACGCGTCCTTATAGATATCCCCCTGTTCATAGAGCTGCTTGAAGATGCGCTGCACGCAGGCCACGTGCAAGGGATCCGTTGTGCGGATAAATCCGTCATAGGAAACGTCCATCAGCTTCCACAACGAGACAAAGCCGTCGACGATGTGATCCACATACTCCTGCGGTGTCACGCCGCGCTCCTTGGCCTTGCGCTCGATCTTCTGCCCATGCTCGTCCGCGCCGGTCAGAAAATACACGTCAAAGCCGCGCTGCCGCTTATAGCGCGCAATCGCGTCCGTCGCAACGGTGCAATAGGCATGCCCGATATGCAGCTTGTCGCTCGGGTAGTAAATCGGAGTGGTGATGTAGAAGGGTTTGTTGTTCATGGGGGTGTTTCCTTTCTGTGGTAAGCAATAGGCAGCAGGCAGTAGGCAGCAGTGGCGGATCATACAGGCAGGATTGACGTGCAATCCCTATTGCCTACTGCCTGCTGCCTATTGCCTAATAAAAACGCGGCACCATATAACATGACGCCGCGCAAATTGCTTTCCACCTTACGTCCGCCATCTTAGCTGGTAAGTTCACGCGATATCGTGCGTTACCCGCGACGGCTCTTCGCGAATGGAACGTTTGCCGCCGAATTATGGAGTTGTTACGCACAGGATATCACAGAATCCGTGCGTTGTCAAATATCTTTTTTCTTTGCTTTGGTTTTTTTAGAGATCAATACAACGGCGACAGCAATCGCGACTGCAATGCCCGCACCCACGCCGATAATCCAATCCCAGCGCAGCGGGTTAATCTCTGACGGAATGTCCGGATTGTCGTCAATCTCGGGAAGTTCCTCATACGGCAAGGCATCGGTCTTATCATTGCCGAGCACTATGCAGGAGATCGGAGCCACCGCGACAGTGCCTGTCACAGTATCCAGCACCCGGAAGCCCGCGCGGTTCTCGTTCACGAAGACATACCACTCGCCCTCGGGCAGTTCAACCTCTATGGCTTCGCGATTCGGGTTGTAAACAACGAAGAGCGCATCGTCGGTGCCGCCGTCGATGGTGAACGCGATCACGCCCGTCGCGATCTCTTCTGACAGTTCGATTCTGGATGTGGCTTCCTCGGGCGTCATCATGCGGAACGCCGCCTTGGCCTTGCGCAGTTCGATCAGGCCCTTGTAGAAGGCATGCACTTGTTGATAATTCCTGTCGTTCAAATCATCCCACTTGATGCTGTTCATATCGCTGCTGCTGGCATAGCTGTTGTGTTCGAAGCTGCCGTTCTCACGCACCTTCGTGCGCAATAACTCCTCGCCCGCGTGCATCAGCGGGATACCCTGCGCGGTGAACACGATGGCCGCCGCGAGCTTGTTCTGGAGCACCCTGTCCTCGAAGCTGTCATCCGGGTTGGACGAGGCGATCTTATCCCACAGGGTCAGGTTATCGTGGCAGGAGGTGTAGTTGATAACCTGGCTCGGGGTCACCGCCCAACTCGGCGCGCCGAAGATGCCCTTGCGAATTTCGGAGATGCGACCGTTGCTGCCGTTGACATAGCCCTTTTCCATCGCGTTGAATACGCTGCCCTTGAGGGCGTCGCGGATATTGTCGCTGAAATAGGCGATGCCCGGGGTCTTGCTTGAATTCGGCTGCGTGGAAAGGGTGACGCCCGCCTTTGTCACGGTCGTACCCATGGTCCAGCCCTCACCGTAGATTATGATGGAGGGGTCAATCTTATTGACCTCCGCGCGAATCTCGTTCATCGTGTCAATATCGATCAGCCCGACCAGGTCAAAGCGGAATCCGTCAATGTGGTATTCATTGACCCAGTAGAGCACCGAATCAACGATGAATTTGCGCACCATCGCGCGTTCGCTGGCGACATCGTTGCCACAGCCCGAGCCGCTGGAATACGAGCCGTTCTCGTTGATTCGATAGAAGTAACCCGGCACGATCTTGTTGAAGCAATACTGCGTGTTGTAGGTGTGGTTATACACGACGTCCATTACGACACTGATGCCGTTGTTGTGCAGGGACTGCACCATCTGTTTGAACTCGTTAATGCGCACCTCGCCGTTGAAGGGGTCCGTGGAATAGGAACCGTCGGGCGCATTGTAGTTCTTCGGATCATAGCCCCAGTTGAACTGATCGGTGTCCAGCTTGGATTCATCAATGGAACCGAAGTCGAAGACGGGCAGCAGATGCAGGTGCGTAATCCCCAAATCTCTAAGGTAATCGACACCCGTAGACCTCCCCGCGACATTCTTGGTGCCAAGCTCTGTGAAGGCGAGATATTTCCCCTTATTCACCATGCCCGAGCTTTCGTCAAACGAAAAATCTCTGACATGCAGCTCATAGATAACCATATCTGTCACATTCATTCCGGCGTTGGGGTTCACATCATGCTCCCAACCCTCGGGGTTGGTGGATGCCAGGTTTATGACCATGGCCCGTTCGCCGTTCACGCCGACCGCTCTGGCATAGGGGTCGCAGGCTTCGTTCATGGTTCCGTCCACCTCCACCTCATAGGTGTAATAGACGCCGTTCAAGTCCCCCTCTTTTTCCGCCACCCAGGTTCCGTTTACATCGGGCGTCATTGCGACGGATGTAATAAAATCGTCTGCGGTTACATCGCCCGACTCGTAAAGCTTTACCCGTACAGAGATTGCCGTGGGCGCCCATATGCGGAACAGGGTCTTGTCCACCGTCCAGGTCGCGCCCAGATCATCGCCTGTGTAGGTGAACGCTTCTTCAAATGAAGCGGTGGAGAACGGATTTGGCATATTGACGTTATACGTCACGTCCTCAAATGTGAGTGTGTATTTCTTCGTCAAATCCAATGCCCCCTCCATCTTGATCCTGGCAATCGTCCCGGCCAGCTCCAAGTCGATTATTTTCAGCGCGGCACCGGACGCGTCCGCAACCGCAAACAGCGCCCGCTCCTCTGTCAGCGCCGCCGTCGTTTCGACGATGATCACATCGCCGTCCGCCTTCGCAGATTTGACGACGATCCCCTGTACAACGTCATCACCCATCACAAGCTCCGCGCCCTCGATGCCCGATGTGACAAAGGCATGCACGGTTCCGGCAACGATTCCGGTCAAGTCCAAAAACTGGTCTATTTCGATATCCTTCTCCGCCCAGTTGCCGCGTCGGACGATATAGCCTACCTGCTCCGTTCCGGCGTTGAAGTTTGCCGTGGCGACCATCTTGCCGTCTTCCTCCGTGAAGCTATAGGATGCGCCCTCCGCGCCCAAAGCCCACATCCAGACCGTCCAGTCGGCATACTCCCCGTCTTCACGCTCGTAGTATAGTTTGATCGTAATCCCGCCCTGCGCCCGCACCGTGGCGGGTACGACAACAAACATTGCCGCCAGCATAATGAGCACCAACAGCCACGATAAGAATCTTTTTTTCATTCGTATATATCCCCGTTCCTGCCGCGATTGCGGCATAGTATTCTGCAACACCGCGCTATTTACGCACAAGCATTTTCAGACAATTTATCATAGCATATCTTCTTTTCCGAAACAAGCCACGAGAACTGTTTTTATGGCTGTATATCCGCAATCGCCCCATGATACGCCACCGCAAAACTCAACTGTAAATATTTCAATGCGGCCGAGAATTCCGTATAACCCAAGCCCGCTCCCCGCGCTGTCAGTGACGCAAGCTCCGTATTGCAGAAGGAGAGATAGCTCGCGAGCGGCTGCAATTCCGCATAGCGCGCGGCAGCGGCGTAGTCTGCGGTCAATTCCGTCTGCAACTGCGCCAACGCGGAGAGTATCGCCCCCTGATCCTTCTCCCGCTTGTCAAAGGCATAGCTTAAAGTCAGCACCCTTTCGGACAGACCGCCGCAATCCGCCAGATCGCCCAGGCTTGTATCCGCGCCGCTTGCCGTCAGCTCTGCGGCATTCGTCTGCAAAAGATAGGTCGCCGCTTCATAGCCATCCGCCTGAATCTGCGAGATCACCTTATCCGCGCTGGCCAAATCGCCATAGGCGGCGGCAAACACGCGGTATTTCTGCCCGTCAAAGTAGACATAGCCCGCGCCGCCCATCGCCTTGAGGGAGCTCGCCTGTATGTTTGCCGAGACGGCATCGTTATAATAGCCCATCTGCAGGCAATACTGCATCCTTGCCGCCAATGTAACGACAAGCTCCGGCGCGGCTGTACCCGCGGGCTCGGGCGTATTTTGCGAAAACACCGGTTCCGCGGGCAGGTCCGCCTTCGCCCCAATGCCAAAAAAGCCTTGCACGGGCGCAACGATATGCACGCTGATCCACGCCGCTGCGTCGGAGGATACGATAAAAAGTACCAGAACCGCACAGCCCAAGAGCAGGACCAACAACGCTCCGTGCGATTTTCCCCTCCTGCCGCGCCTGCGTGGTGCGGGTATGTATCGTGGTTCCGTTTCCCGCGCCGCTTCCTCATATCCTTCCAATGCTTCCCGTTCTTTCGTAGCTTCCATGGAATGCCTCCTTTATCTATGGGCAAAGAGATCGCCCTTGGCATAGAATATGAGCAAGCCTGGCCGAATATTATTCGGTGAATATTTAAGAAAAAGCAAAGACGCGCGCGTCTTTTTTTGATATAATAAAATTTAGTAACCATCACAAAAACAAGGGGTGCATATGGAGAACCAAAAACTACGCGTAGCCGTAGTCACAGGTGCCAGCTCGGGCATGGGCGCGGAATTCGCGCGGCGCATCTGCATGGACGCAAGCTTTGATTTTGATGAGATTTGGCTGATCGCAAGGCGCGAAGTGCGGCTTGCGGACTTGGCCAAGGAACTGCCCAAGCCTACGCGCACCCTGACGCTGGATTTGACCGATTCCATCAGCTATAAGGCGTTCGCCTTGGCGCTGGAGATCAATCATGCGGAAGTGACGTTGCTTATCAAAGCGGCGGGCTTCGGTATCTTTGCGCATGCGACGGAGATCGATTTCCAAACCCAGTTAGATATGATCGACGTGAACACCAAGGCTCTGACGGCCCTCACGGCCCTCTGTATTCCGTGTATGGAAAAGGGCGCGGCCATCCTCAATATGTGCTCCCTCAGCAGCTTTCAGCCCGTACCCTATATCAACGTATACGCCGCGACCAAGGCCTATGTCCTGTCCTATTCCCGCGCCTTGGGTGTGGAACTGCGTCCGCGGGGTGTACGCGTAATGGCCGTTTGCCCCGGTTGGGTGGCGACGGAATTCTTCGACATCGCGGAAAAGGATCATCCGGGCGCCGTCCCGAACAAAAAACCGCTTTGGACAGCGGCGCAGGTGATCACAAAGGCTCTGAAGGACTTCAAGAGGGGCAGGGAACTCAGCATACTCGGCTTCGGCGTGCGCGCGCAGGCGCTCTTGGTCAAACTCCTGCCCTATCGCTTGGTTATGCGCATCTGGATGGCGCAGCAGGGCATGGCAAGGAATAGGTAATATGTAATAATGCAGAGAGCATACACTTGTCCGAGGTGTTAGCATATGCGCCACTACGAAAGAGCAAAAAGAGAACGTGTCCGTCCGGGCTTTTTCGGGCGGCTTCTTATATTGGCTTTTTGGTCGCTTGTTCTATTTTTCGGCATCGTCTTGGTGTTGCACTATTCCTTGGATACGATTCTGCCCGTGTATCACGCAACAGAAACTACGCCCGCACCAACGCCAAACCCCACGCCGATACCCGCGCCGCGGGTCTCCCTGCGTCTCGCAGGGGCGGATATCATCCGCCCGTCGTGTATCCTCATCTACCATACCCATACCCGCGAAGCGTATGTCGACAGCCCCGACTGGCGAAGCACTGACCAAACCAAGAGCGTCGTCGCCGTGGGCGCGGCACTGGCAGAGCGATTGCGAGACTGCTATGGATTCACCGTGTTCCACGATACCACAGATCATGAACCGCCCTCGCTGTCCACCGCCTATACCCGCTCCGAGCAAACCCTGTCCGCCTGCCTTGCAGAATACCCCGATATCCTGCTCGCCATCGACCTGCACCGCGATTCATTTTATGTAACGGGCGAGCCCACCACCGACTTCGCGCTTGTCGGCGACCGGGAATGCGCCCGCCTGATGTTTGTGGTGGGGGAGGGGGAGGGCTTCACGCAAAAGCCGGACTTCGTAACGAACCTCGCCTTGGCGGAAAGCATATGCGATTACCTGCTCGCCGTTTCGCCCAAGCTCGCCCGCCCCAACCGCATCAAGGCGGGCCGCTACAACCAACACCTCGCGCCCCTGTCCCTACTGATCGAGATGGGACACAACGCCAACAGCTTGGAGCAGGCACTGTCCTCCATACCCTATCTGGCCGAGGGCGTCGCGCGGGTGTTCTATACGAATCATGTTTCATCAAAAGACGCAGTGCAGACACTTTCTTTGGTCCCGCAAGATTGACAATCCGCCCTCATACGAATAGAATATATTTGTGAGAAGATTCATTTCAGGGGGTAATTATGCAACGGCTCAAGATTGCAATCGTTGGCGCGACCGGCATGGTCGGCAGAGCTTTTTTGAAAGTATTGGAGGAGCGGGTTCTTGACGCGGATTATACCCTCTTTTCCTCCGCCAGAAGTGCGGGGACAGAGATTATCTTTATGGGCAAGCCCCATGTTGTGCAAGAACTGACGGAGCAAAGCCCTGCAGAGACCCGCGCGGATATCGCCCTCTTTTCGGCGGGCGGCGGCAACTCCGCGCGCTATGCTCCTCTGTTCTCGGCGGCGGGAACGGTCGTGATCGACAATTCCAGCCAATGGCGTATGGACAAAGATGTTCCTCTCATTGTGCCGGAGGTCAACGCGGACGCCCTGCCCGATTATCAAAAGAAAAATATTATCGCTAATCCCAACTGCTCCACCATTCAGGCCGTGGTTGCCTTGAAGCCGCTTGCCGACCGCTTTGGCCTGAAGCGCGTGGTCTATTCCACCTATCAGGCGGTCTCCGGCGCGGGTTTGGGCGGTTATATGGATTTGGAAAACGGTTTGAAAGGTCTGCCGCCCCAAAAATTTCAGTACCCGATCGCGGGTAACTGCATCCCGCATATCGACGTGCTCTTGGACAACGGCTATTTCAAGGAAGAGCAGAAGATGATTGATGAGACGCGGAAGATACTCAGTCTGCCCGACCTGCCGGTCACTGCGACCTGCGTCCGCGTCCCCGTCTTCCATGGACACAGCGAGAGCATCAATATTGAACTGAACACGCCCTTTGAGATGGACGAGATATTCGACGCCCTGCGCAATGCGCCAGGTCTCGTTGTACAGGATGACCCGAAAAACAATCTGTATCCCCTCGCGATCACCGCCGCCGACACGGATCCCGTCTATGTCGGTCGCATACGCCGCGACTTTTCCGTTGCGAACGGCATCAACCTCTGGTGCGTGTCGGATAATATCCGCAAAGGCGCCGCGACCAATGCGGTGCAAATCGCGCAAGCACTAATCAAATATTGGGAGGAAAGAACATGAGCATATTTCAAGGCTGCGGAACTGCAATTGTCACGCCGTTCCGAAACGGCGAAGTGGACTTCAATGCCCTCGGCAGGCTGATAGACTTCCAGATCGCAGAGGGCATCGACGCCATCGTCGCCTGCGGTTCCACGGGCGAGGGAGCCACTCTTTCGCCCGCCGAAAAGAAAGCTGTCATCGCTTTCATGGTACAGTGTGCTGCCGGGCGCGTCCCCGTCATCGCGGGCACGGGCGGCAATGACACCGCCGCCGTCATCGCCCAGAGCATCGCCGCCCAAAACGCGGGCGCGGACGCCCTGCTGGTGGTAACACCATACTATAACAAGACCTCCCAGCGTGGCCTTGTGGCGCACTATGCGGCGGTTGCGGCCACGGTGACTATCCCCATCATCATCTACAACGTACCCTCCCGCACGGGGCTGAACGTCCTGCCCGCCACCATGCGCGAGCTGATGCAGATTCCCAACGTCGTTGGCACCAAGGAGGCCTCAGGCAATATAGAGCAGATCGTCAACCTCGCGGCCCTCTGCCCCGACTGCGAGCTCTATGCGGGCAATGACGACCATGTGCTGCCCATACTCTCGGTCGGCGGCAAGGGCGTAATCAGTACGGTTTCCAACCTTATCCCGCGCGATATGCACCAGCTTTGCACCGCATTCTTTGCGGGCGACATAGAAAAAGCCCGCGCCCTGCAATTCAAGATACTGCCGATTTGGAAGGCGGCGTTTTCCGATGTCAACCCCATTCCTCTCAAGGCTATGATGGAAATGGCTGGCCATTGCACAGGTGAATTGCGCCTACCGCTGATTCCCGCCGACGCGGCGAATATGGCGAAGATCAAAGCAGCGTTGCAAAACTATGACTTAATACTAGGAGCGTAATATGAAAAGATTATTGATCAACGGCATAGCGGGCCAAATGGGGCAGGCGCTCCTGCGCGCCATCACCGAGCAGAACCAGGGCTTTACGGTCGTCGCCGGTGTCGATATCCGCCCCATCAGCGCCAGCGTCCCCGTCTACGCATCCGCCCAGCGGGTGGACGTTCCCTACGATATGGTCATAGATTTCTCCACCCCCAAGGCCTGCGTGGACACCTTGCGCCACTGCGAGAGCATAGGCTGTCCCATAGTGATTGGCACGACGGGGCTCTCCAAGGACGATCTGCTGGAAATCCATAAGGCGTCCATCCAAATCCCCGTCTTCCACTCCTCGAATATGTCGCTGGGCGTCAACTTGCAGATCGCATTGGTGAAGACAGTCGCCCGCGCACTGGGTCTGGACGCGGATATAGAAATCATCGAAAAGCACCACAACCAAAAGGTGGACGCGCCCAGCGGCACCGCGTGGATGCTGGCGAATGAAATCGCGCAGAGCATGCCCGAGCCCATGCATTTTGAGCTGGCGCGTTGCGAAAACGCGCATAAGCGCGACCCGCACGAGATAGGCATCCACTCCATACGCGGCGGCACCATTGCGGGCGAGCACGAGGTGATGTTTATGTGCCGCGATGAGGCCATCACCATCAAGCACGAGGCCTTCAGCAAGCGTGTGTTCGCTACGGGCGCGCTGCGGGCGGCCATCTATCTGGCGGAGAAGCCTGCCGGGCTCTACACTATGCAGGATTTGGTCAGTGACACGGAGTAGCATGCAAACCGCCTTTACACATCTGCACGTCCATACCCAGTTTTCCCTGCTGGACGGTGCGGCGCGCATCAACGACCTTGTGGCGCGGGCCAAGGCCCTGGGGCAGACGGCCCTCGCTATCACCGACCACGGCGTTATGTACGGCACCGTGGATTTTTATCGCGCCTGCGTCGCCGCCGGTATCAAGCCCATTCTGGGTATGGAAGCCTATGTCGCGGCGCAGGGTATGACGCAGAAGACGGGTGCCGACCGCGAGAATGCGCACTTAATACTCCTCGCAAAAAACGAAGCCGGTTGGCGCAATTTAATGTTCCTATCTTCCGAAGCGTTTATTCGCGGTTTCTATTACAAGCCCCGCATTGACTATAATCTATTGGAACAGCACGCGGAGGGGCTTATTTGCCTGTCCGCCTGTCTGGCGGGCGATATACCCCAACACCTATTGCACGGGCGGGATGAACAGGCGCGCGCCATCGCCATACGCTTACAACGCCTGTTTGGCGAGGATTTTTATATCGAACTGCAGAACCACGGCATCCCCGAGCAGCTGGAAGTTTTACCGAAGTTGGCCGCGCTGGCGAACGAACTGCAAATCAAAACCGTCGCCACAAACGATATTCATTATGTCAACAAGGACGATGCGGAGGCACAGGACGTCCTGCTCTGCATCCAAACCCTCACCACCGTAGATGAGCCGAATCGCATGCGTATGTCCGCGGAGGAGTTCTATCTCAAATCTTACGACGAAATGCTTATAGCCCTGCCCGATTATCCCGAATCGCTGGCAAACACGCAGGAAGTTGCCGATAAATGCGATTTTGATATCGAATTCGGTGTGCGCCGTATGCCGGAGTTCAGCATGCCCGCTGACGCCGCTGGCACGGATAAGCCCGCCTATCTCCGCGCCCTCTGCACGCAGGGTCTTCTGCGCAAAATGCCCTGGGCGGGGCAGGAGGAATGGGAACGACTAAAATTCGAACTTTCCATCATTGAGCGCATGGGCTTTGTGGATTATTTCCTCATCGTATGGGATTTTATCCGCTTCGCAAAGACGAATGATATTATGGTCGGTCCGGGCCGCGGCAGCGGCGCGGGCAGCATAGCGGCATACGCGCTGGATATCACGGACGTAGACCCCATCGCGAACAACCTGCTCTTTGAGCGTTTTCTCAATCCCGAGCGCGTGTCCATGCCGGATTTCGATATCGATTTCTGCTATGAACGCCGTCAGGAAGTTATCGATTATGTCGCCGAAAAGTATGGCGAAGGGCATGTGGCGCAAATTATCACGTTCGGAACCATGGCGGCGCGCGCTGTCATACGCGATGTGGGCCGCGCGCTGCGTATGCCCTATGCGGATGCGGACAAGCTGGCCAAGGCAGTGCCCTCCATGCTGAAAATCACCCTCGCGGACGCCCTTCGCATCTCGCCCGAACTGCGCAAGCTGTATGAGGAGGATGAAAACTGTAAGAAGGTCATAGACCTTTCCATGAAGTTAGAAGGGCTCCCGCGCCATTCCTCCACCCATGCGGCGGGCGTTGTTATCTCCGGCCAGCCACTCGTCCATGTCGTACCCCTGCAAAGCACAGAGGGACAGCTGACCACCCAATACCCCATGACAACCCTGGAAAAACTGGGGCTGTTGAAGATGGATTTTCTCGGCTTGCGCACCCTCACTGTCATCCGCGACGCCCTCGATTTCATCCACGCGAGCGGGCAAACGCCGCCCGATTTCTCCGGCAACGATTTCTCGGATCCCGAGGTATACAAAATGATCGCCCGCGGCGAGACGGAGGGTGTGTTCCAATTGGAAAGTGCGGGCATGACCCAGTTCATGACCCAATTGGTGCCGGACTGTTTTGAAGACTTGATGGCGGGCATCGCCCTGTATCGCCCCGGCCCCATGGGTTCCATCCCCAAATATATCCGCTGCAAGCACCACCCAGAGGAAGTGCGCTATGCACATCCGCTCTTGGAGCCCATTTTGAAAAGCACCCACGGCTGTATGATTTATCAGGAGCAGGTGATGCAAATCGTGCGCGATCTGGCAGGCTATTCCTACGGGCGCTCCGATATTGTGCGCCGCGCTATGAGCCATAAGGAGCATGATGTCATGCAGCGGGAGCGCGCCGCCTTCGTACACGGCATCGAGGGCGTGCCCGGTGCCTTTGTGCACGGTGTCCCCATACCGGTCGCTGAAAGAATCTTCGATGAGATGATGGACTTCGCGTCCTACGCGTTCCCCAAGCCGCATGCCGCCGCCTATGCCGTGCTGGCCTATCGCACAGCTTATCTGCGCCGCTATTTCCCCACGGCCTTCTTTGCCGCCATGATCAACAGCTATATGGGCAGCTTGGAAAGTGTGGCGAACTATGTCTCCACCGCCCGTCGGCTGGGGATAACCGTCCTGCCGCCGGATGTAAACAAGAGCGCGCCGCGCTTCTCCGTCGAGGGCAAGGCCATACGCTTCGGTCTCTCCGCCGTCAAAAATGTCGGCACGGCGGTGATGCGCCAATTGGTGGAGGAGCGCACGTGCAACGGCCCCTTTACAAGCTTTTCGGACTTTACCGAACGCACGGATGGCCTGAATAAGCGCATGATGGAAAATATGATCTATGCGGGTTGCTTCGACGCTTTCGGCGAGACGCGCTGCACGCTCTTTGCCAATTTCGAACGCGTGATGGATGCGGCGGCAAGCCGCAAAAAGGCCGCAGCTGCGGGGCAAATGTCCCTCTTCGACTTCGGCGATACCGCTCTCCCCACGCAGGCAGCGCAACCCCCTTGGGACAGGTTAGCCGAATATCCGCCCAAGCAGCTCCTGCAATATGAGCGCGAAGCGACAGGTCTCTACCTCTCCGGGCATCCGTTGGACGCGTATGGGATGGCGCTTCGCGCCCTGCCGCATCAGGTGACGGAGCTGGCCGAAGCGGACGGTGAGAGCGGCACACGGGACAATGCTGTCGTCCTCGTGGGCGGTATGCTCACGCAGTGCAAGCAGCGCCCCACCAAGAACGGCAGCGGCATCATGGGCTATGCCATGCTGGAGGGCATCGCGGGCAGTGTGGAGACCGTCCTCTTCCCGCGCGCATTAGAAAACTGCAACCGCCATTTCCACGAGGACGCGGTCGTCTCCGTGCGCGGCCGCCTGAATATACGCGAGGACAGAGCCAATTCGATAGTAGTGGACGAGCTAACCTCGCTGGCGGCGGATGGCAAATCCCTGTATATCAAAATGCCCCGGGACGACCTCATCGCCATGGGCCGCCTGCGCAATATCTTGACGCGCTTCCCCGGCGCGGCACCCGTCATACTGGTAGATCCCCAAACCCGCAAGGCCAGAAAAGCCCCGGAAGCCTGGAACATCACTTGGAGCGAGAGCTTAATGGGTCTGCTCACACAGGAATTCGGCGTGGAGAACGTGTTGTATAAATGAAAAAGATGCCTGCTATTCTGATAGTTGTTTTCTTCATCGTCTGTGGCTGTATGCCCGCGCCCTCGGAGCAGCCACTACCCGACACCCCGCTGCCAATGCCGACGGAAGCACCCATATCCCAATACCTCTGCTTCATTGCAGCAAACGAAAGCGAATTCGAGCAATATCTTTATCATGGAATGCTTGCATTTTGCGGGATGCATGAACTCCGCCACGGCTACTATCACGAACCGATACCCATGGATGCTGTCCATGCAGCGGCTTCCGACGGTGCAACTGTGATTGTGGCGGGCGGATTATGGTTTGAAGATGTTTTCCAATACGCGCAAGGCTTATACCCCCATATCCAATTCCTCCTGATGGATGCCGAGCCGTATACGTTCGAATTGCCGTTCCACATAACGCAGAACACCCACGCCGTATTATTTTGGGAGGAGCAGGCGGGATTCCTGGCGGGCTATGCGGCGGTGCAGACCGGGTACACGCAGTTGGGCTTCTTGGGCGGCATGGCGGTACCCGATGTCGTCCGCTATGGATATGGCTTTGTGATGGGTGCGGATGCGGCGGCGGTGGAGTTGGGGATTACTGCGGACGTCTCCATCCGATACTGGTATGCAGGTAGTTTTCAGCCAAACGATGCAACAGAAGCGAGGATGGCCGAGTGGTATGCGACGGGTACAGAGCTGGTGTTCTGTTGCGGCTTGGATATCTATGATTCCTGTCTCGCCGCGGCGGATGTCACAGGCGGCAGAATTATAGGGGTTATGGGTACGGAGTTTGTTCGTGCGGCAAACGGCATCTCCGCTGTCGGCAACGCAATCCTGCACACGCCGCAGGCCTTGATCCAAGCCCTCACGACATTAATGCAGAACGATTGGCGCTGGCCGGAGACACACGCGGGCAAAACCGCAGTACTCGGCGTGGTGGAGGGTGCTGTTGCGCTTGCCGTAACGGAAGACGGGTGGCGCTGGCGCGACATCACGGCCGAAGCGTATGACGCGCTGCTGTCCAAGCTGGCATCGGGTGAGCTACATGTAGATTACAATGACTGTGGCCATTTTGCCACCATACATGTAGATTATCAGGATTAACGGTTTTCAAAATACACATTCTATGCTACAATCAGCTTGTACATTATTGTAAGGAGATTTGCTTATGAAACCCGCCAATATCACGCCGCACATCGGCTGCAGCCCCGAAGATTTTGCGAAAACTGTCTTGATGCCGGGGGACCCCCTCCGCGCGAAGATGATTGCAGAGACCTATCTGACCGATGCCGAACTGGTGAACAATATACGCGGCATACACGGCTACACGGGCTTCTATAAGGGCAAGCGCGTATCCGTTATGGCCAGCGGCATGGGCATGCCGAGTATCGGCATATATTCCTATGAGCTCTACAACATGTTCGGCGTGGAGAATATCATCCGCGTCGGCTCGGCGGGTTCCATACACCCCGATCTGAATGTGTATGACATCGTCATCGGCGCGGGCGCTTGCACGAACTCGGCCTTTGTCTCGCAGTATCGTCTGCCCGGCAGCTTCGCGCCCATCGCGGATTACGGGCTGTTGCGCAAGGCGGCGGACGAGTGCGCGAAGCGTGGCCTAAAGCATATGGTCGGCAACGTGCTCTCCTCCGATACCTTCTATGACGATTCCCTCTCGACGCTGGAATGGCGCAAGATGGGCGTGCTGGCCGTGGAGATGGAAGCGGCGGCCCTTTATTGCAATGCCGCGCGCGCGGGCAAAAAAGCGCTCTGCATCTGCACGATCTCTGACACCATCGAGGGCGGCGGCGTCACCACGGCGGAGGAGCGGCAGAACGCCTTCCACGCTATGATGCAGGTCGCGCTCGAAATTGCGGAATAGTATGCGCATTGCGATTATCGGATGCAAGGGGCAATTGGGTTCCGCACTGATTAAGCTCTTGCGGGAGGGCAACTGCCGTTTGGGAACCTTGCCCGAAGTGTATACCAACGCGGAACTGTCCTGCGCGGATCTGCCCGAACTGGATATCACAGACGCCGCGCAAGTCTCTGCTTTCGCACAGGCAGCGCGCCCCCATCTGCTGATCAACTGCGCGGCCTATACGGCGGTGGATGTGGCGGAGAGTAACGAGAACACCGCCTATGCCATCAACGCCACGGCGGTCGAAAACCTCGCCCGCGCGGCGCAGACAGTGGGCGCTAAGTTCGTGCATATCTCCACCGACTATGTGTTTGACGGCAGGGGAGACAGGCCCTACACCGAAGCGGATACCCCAAACCCACAAACCGCGTACGGCCGCGGCAAGATAGCGGGGGAGGGACTGGTGTTCTCGGCATGTGATAAAGCGTTTGTCCTACGCACCGCGTGGCTCTACGGGGAGACGGGCAGCAATTTTGTCAAAACCATGCTGAAAAAAGGGCGCGAATTGGGCGCGTTGCGCGTGGTTTCGGATCAGCACGGTTGTCCCACCAACGCCGCGGATCTGGCCTTTTTCCTCCTGCTGCTGGCAGCGACGGAGAACTATGGACTCTATCACTGCACGGGTGCTGGCGAGACCACATGGTACGATTTTGCGCGGGAGATACTGCGCCTTGGCAAAGTTGCGGCAACACTCACACCCTGCACCACGGCGGAATACAGGACAGCCGCCGCGCGTCCCGCATATTCCGCCTTGGATTGCGGGAAATTGGAAAAAACACTGGATCGGCGCATGCCCTGCTGGAAAGAAGCGTTGGCGGCATTCCTGCAAATGAATCAATAACAGGAGGAAACAACCATGATCAAACTCGCACTGATTATCTTTTTTGTCGTCATCGGCTTCGCGCTCTTGATTGAGCTTGCCGTTTGGATTTGCCAGGCGATAGGCATGCAGGCCATCGCGAAACGGCGCGGCGTCAAGGGACATGCCGCGGTTTGGGATATCGTCTTCGGCGTCGGACAGGCCTATGTTGCGGGCGCCATCGCGGACGATTACAGCCGCCGCGTGGAGGGAAAGGAGACCGCGCGCCGCAAACTGCTGCTGGGTCTCGGCATTCCCATCATCATCTTGACCCTCGCCATTTCCGTTCTTGGCTTTGGCATGGTCGTGAACAGCGTCGATATCGTGCATGAGGAAGCCTGCATTTGTGACATAGACGATGATTGGCACATCGATATCTGCGACGATATGTTTCTCATTGATAACGGCGGGCAGTTGTCTGTGCACAATTCCCTGGGCAGTATGAGTCTCCGCAGTCTCCCCGATGTTGTGGCCAACATTGTGATATGCAGCCTTGTCATCACTCTCCTGACCGCACTGCTGATGCCGCTGGTCATCGTATTTACTGTGTTCTACTATATCTCGCTGTATAAACTCTATAAATCCTGCGACGCCAAAAACGCGGCGCTCTATATCGTGTTGAGCATTTTCATTCCCATCTGCGTCCCCATTTTTCTGCTTATGCTGCGCGGCAAAGATGATCCGAGTCTCGCGGCACTGACACCCGATCCCTAAAAAAACAGGAGGTAAAAATGGAATACTACTCCATATACATCATCATTTATGCGATCTGCATTGGCTACTCGTTCCTTCTATCCCTCGCTATCGGGGTCTGCAAGGCCGTGGGCTTCCAGAGCATCGCCAAGCGGCGCGGCATCGAACAGCATGCCGTGGCTTGGGATATCCTTTTCGGCATAGGTCCGGCCTATGTGCTCGGCGCGATTTCGGACGACTATTCCCGACGCATGGGTGAGCGGGAAACGAATCATCGCAAGTGGCTGCTGGGTCTCTCCGTTGCGGCAAACGTGGTGGCGACTGCGATGCTGCTGCTTTCGCTTATTCTGATGAGCAGAGTATTAAGCTCTCTCCGTTTCAACATTCCCTTTGCTGTCTCGTCCCTCATAATAATATTTGTCGGCACTTACCTCGTGCTCCTTCCGCTGGTGGTTGCGCAAAGTGTCTTCTTTTACATTGCTCTGTATAAGCTGTACAAATCCTGTGACTCGAAAAACGCGCTGCTCTATCTGCTGCTGAGCATTTTTGTATCCGTCTGCATGCCTGTTTTCCTGCTTATACTGCGCAACAAAGATGACAAGCGCCTTACGGCACCGGACGAATGCACATTAAATGCGTAATTAGAAAAAACTTCGCGCGTTATTCTTGCGTACAAGCTATGTTTTTAGTATACTGATAAAGGTATAGTTTAAGGGAGGTTACATATGAGAAAAGTACTTGTTACTATTTTGACCGCGGTACTCTGCATCGCGTTCGCGTCGTTTTCATTTGCCGCGCTTTCGCCTGCGTTTACGGACGATCCCATCCCCGGCATAATGGGAGATGCTAACGGCGACGGAGGCATAGGCGCAGCGGATGCCGCCGCGGTGCTGCGCATTCTGGCTGGTCTGTCAGTCGCGGATGAGGTGACGAAGGTGCTGGGCGATGTCAACCACGACAACCAGCTCACCGCTGCGGACGCGGCACAGATACTGCGCTATTTGGCCGGTCTGTCGAGTTCGGTAGAAAGCGTAATTGAAAAGCGGGTCGGAGACCTGTCCTTTATCGCGGAAGACAATGAGGCAACGCTCACAATCTATCACAGCGACTGCCCGGTCGTCTTTGTACCCCGCGCCATGGAGGGGCATCGTGTCACCGCGCTGGCGGCGGACCTGTTTGCAGGCGTGGATATCGAGATCATCGTTTTCTTTGACGGACCGCCGGAGGGCATTGGCGGCGCCGGTCTCGGCGACGCGGAAATCCTTGTCCCGGCCGAGTTCATGGAGGATTGGGATCCGATTGCCGTGTCCGAGCTTGTAGACATTCCCGTCTACTTCACCGTCTCCGCCCCGGATACGGTCTATAACGGCGTTGCACAACCCATCGTCGTCACACCCTCCATCGATGTTGCCTACGCAGTCAGCTATGAGCGGAACAGCAGCCCGGAGGCATCACCCATCAATGCAGGCGCATATACTTATACCATCACCATAACGGAACCGGGCTATGTTGCCGTCGGCAACATTGCGGGCGGTTTCAATATGGATAGGGCGACGATCGATATGAGCGGTGTCAGCTTTGTAGATAAGGAAGTGAAAGTTGCGGAAAAGCCGGACAATCAACCCGTACCGATCTTTATAACCATTACGGGCGCTTTGCCTGAGGGAGTTATCGGCGAAAGTTATTGGTATAAATTTGATCCCAAAATTCCGGGGGCTGATTGGGAACCTTTCTTGGGCGAAAAAAGAGGCGGAAAACACCTCGTTAAAGCGGTGTTCACCGTGGACACGGAGAACTACTATCCCGTCGCGGATATGTTTGCAACACTGACACTGGATGACGGCTATAGTGAATGGAACGGCAAGGGGAATCAAAATTCTTAGGAGCAAAATTGCGTAGGCTATTACTGACAATCTCAATCGCAATCATCGGGACAACGTTCGCGTTCGCCCCGATTGCGCACGCCGCCGAAACGTTCACCTTGGGCGATGCGGACGGCAACGGCGTGGTCAACGCCGCGGACGCGGATTACATAATCAATTTCATCCAATCCGGAAAAGAGCCGACGACGGAATTCCTCTGCCGCGCGGATGTGGACGGTGACGGGCGCATTACCTCTGCCGATGCCGAATGGATATACCGCTATCTTGCGGGTACGCCCTTTCCGCAGCGCGAAGCGTATATAACCATACTCATCACGGGAAATCTGCGCGGCGCGATTTTGGAAACCGATCCCGTCACGGGCAGCGCGCGGCAAGCTTCGTTTATGCGTCTCTTTCCCATGGTGGAACGCTATCGCGCCCAGGGCAAACTGCTGCTGCTGGATGCGGGCAGCAGCTTGTTTGGCAGTGCGGAGACGCAGGCCTTTCGGCATCTCTACGGAAACAGGGACGCGCTTCCCGGTACGGAAATATTCAAGAAGCTTCAATACGACGCGATATTTTTGAGCGCGGCGGATTTTGCGCAAGGTCTGTCCGCTCTGCGCGTACAGCTCGATGCGCTGAAAAGTGTGGAACCGAGCGTGCAGGTAAACGAGGAGGAGGAAGCGCCGCATCCCGTTCCGGCGGTTTGCGCGAATTTTGTGAAAGTGGATCCGACCAGCGCGGACAAGGCGCATACGCCCTGGAACCGGAACCTCGCGTATTTTTCGCATACCATGGTCGTGCGGGGGAGACCGGTTCCCATTGCCGCCATAGGTCTGGCCGCCGCGGAAGGGCTTGCCGCCGCCGATATGGTCGGGGTCCTGGGCGCAAGCACGGAGCGGATGGTAGACGTCTTTCAATTTTACCAACGCGAACTGCGCGCAAATTATGAATACACCATCGCAATAGTGAACGCTCCCATGGAGGCCGATGAAGCAACGGGCCGGGACGAGGAGAACAGCGTGCGCTTCTTTGCGGAAAATACCTCGGGGATACAACTGATCGTTTGCGCGCAGGGAGAATTTTCAGGCGTCAGAACCTTCACAAACGCGGCAGGGCGCCCCGTGCTCGTCACCACGCTTGGGAGCGATGGCAGCAATGCGCTGGTGCTGGATCTCGTTTGGGATTCGGAAAATGAACGCATGGACAGCTGGATTCATACGGAACCCCTGCCGAGTGCGGCCACGCCTGCGGGAGCCTATGCCTATGCGGCGGAGATTTTGCAGGAAGCGGAGGATTTGTTCGCGAGTCGACTTTCAGCCGTCCCCGCGCCGATTGCGCGCATGGAGGATGCGCGGGAGGATTCGGATTGGATGCGTTTCGTGCACGACGCGCATATTTGGAACGTCTTGAAATGGGGCAAGGCCACAAAGGCCGATTTGCCCGTACATATACTCTCCCTTTCCTATCCCTATCTGCAGATTCCCGAGGAAATGGCCCACTTTTCGGGGCGGGCCTCCCTGCGCGACATATTGCAATGTATACAGGATGAACCCTCTTTCTCGCTGGTTCTGCTCTCCGGCGCAGAGTTGCGCGCATACTTGCAGGATTTGGCAAATAATATCCGCGAAGCTGAGCCCGTCTACTCCCTGCGCGGCATCAACTATACGCTCGACCCCAGCGCCGCCTATGGCAGCACGATTACCAGACTCAGCTATCCCGACGGAACGCCCGTGCGGGACGGCGATACCCTCGCGGTCTTTGTCGCGGAAGCGGGGGAGCGGGGCAGCCAACTGTCTCCCTACTTTGATTCCGAGTGGCTCTCCGCGGAATACCGCTTTCTCTATTTTTCCTTCGTCGTTCCCAATGGGTTCACCGTGCCGGGGGGCTATGCCGCCGCCGCGCCGCTGGTATATTTCCTGGGACAAATGACAGTTCCGCCTATAGCCGACAACGGAGAGTGGAAGATCATCAATAGATAGTATGCAGGATTTCAGATATCTTCGCCCCTGCCCCCAAACGCCCCAACCCCAAAAGAATCGCGTTCTCGTCCAACTCGCCGATCTTTCGCATACGCCCGTCTATCACGAGCACGCGGTTATAGCAATGCGGCCGCATTTCACGCAGGAGTTCCCGCGCCTGCGTTTTTTCATGTGCGGCAATCGTATGCACGCGCAGCGCTTCGCCCCGTGCCAGCGTTTCGCCGCGCCGCGCCATTGCCGCCAATTGCGCGTGGGGCAGCTGCACAAACTCCTTGGCCGCCGCCAGCAGCAGAAAGGCGGACACCATATATAGCTGCCAAAGATGCGTTCCCGCCGCGCTCTGCCAAACGCAGACGGCCAGCAGCGCCGCGCCCAAGACCAGGCCCAACGCCGCCGCAATCCCCGCCGCCGTCCGCGGACGCAAATGTCGGGACAGCAGGCAGCGCAAGAGCCGCCCTCCGTCCGCCGGATAGGCGGGCAGCAGGTTGAATATGCCGAGGAACAGATTGTATTGCACAAAGGGCAATAGCGCGCTCTCCAATGTGGGAAAGATGTGCAGCAGCAGGGTCGTCAGTCCCGCCGCCGTAAAGCTGCACAGCGGCCCCATCAGCACATAGACCGCTTCGGCCTGCGGCAGTGCGGCATAGGTATCGATACTCGCTTCCGCGCCAAAGGGCAGCAGGGTGACGGCATACACGGGCAGGCCCATGCGCGCGGCGCAAACTGCGTGCGCCCCTTCATGCAGGAGCAGGGCCAAGAGGGGGAGCGGGAGCATACCCAGTCGCCCCGTCACGGCGAGAAACAGGATCACCAAAAAAAGACCGGGATGCACGCGCAGCTCGGTCTTGCCAAGGCAAAATAACAGCATGCTTAATCGCCTATGGACAGCAAGATATAGTCCTGCGGGTTCTGCGGCGCGCCGTTTTTCAGTACCTGCACATAGATGCTGTGTCCCGCTTCCACCGTACCCAACGCGTCATACTGTTGCACTACCTGCCCCTGTTTCACGGTCACCTCGAGTAATCCGTAATAGATGGTCTCTACCCCGTCGGCATGGGTCAGCCGCACATAGCGCCCCAACAGGGAGTCTTCGCTGATGCTGAGCACCTGACCCGCCGCACAGGCCGCAACGACATTGCCCGCCGCCGTGAAGCGTACGGTGCCGCGCTCGGCCAAAAGTTCCATGTCCGCGCTCTGCACGGGCGCCCTCCATTTCTGCGGCGCGGCTAGGGTCGTGTCGTGGCTGGCGTCCACAAAATGCAGCGCGCCCAAATCTTCCCCCTCCTGCGTTTCGCCCGACTGCGCGGAGACCTCCCGGGCATCCTGTCCGGGCTCGCCGCGCCCCGCAAAACTGCGCAGGGCCAGCGCAAGCAGCAGCGCCACCCCGCAGAGCCCTATCTTCACAAACATGCTTTCCCCGCGGCTCGGCGCGTCTTTCTTTTTCTCGGCAACCGGCTCCGCGAGCTCCGTAACAACGACCGTCGTCTCCGGTTCCCGCCGCGCGCTGCTCTCGGTTATCTTAATCCCCTTAATATCCATATAGAAAAACCCTCCGTTGCCGCATTGTATGCGGGCGGAGGGCAGGTTTATGTGCAATATCCTATCGAAATTAGAAGATAACCTAATTCCAGTACACCTGATACTTCTCCACATTTTTCTGATGCTCCGACTCTGTTTTGGAGAAAATCAGGGCGAGGGACTCGGCGGGATTGCCGTTGCAGAAGAACAGATATTTATCCTTGATAAAGTCCTGATCGGGGTAGAGCGCCGCGCGGATGGCGCGCAGGCCGGGGTTGCTGATGGGGCCAAGGGGCAGGCCCTTGTTGCGGTAGGTATTATAGAGCGAAACGGTGTCCATCTCGTCCCTTGTGAACGTAAATTTGTTCACGCCCAACGCATAGGACAGCGTGGCACAGCTCTGCAGGGCCATGCCGTCATCGAGACGGTTGTGGAACACGGCGGAAACGCGCGGGAAGTCCTCGGGTACGGCCGCTTCGCGCTCGATGATGGAGGCCAGCACCATCACCTGGTTGCGCGAAAGTCCCAACTCCTCCGCTCGCTCCACGAATTCATCCGTGTATTGCGTATAATAACGGGTCAGCATTTTGAGGATGATATCCTCCGCGCCGCCCTCCGTATATACCTCATAGGTGTCGGGGAAAAGATAGCCCTCGAGCAGATATTTCCGTCCCTCCGGCGCGCCCAAATCCTTGATAAAGGCGTAATGGGAAAAGAGACTGGCATCGTTGCAGAGCCGCAGGAAGTCTATTTCCTCTTCAATCAGCCCCTGCTTTTTCAGCTCGGCGGCGATATCTTCGCAATTATAGCCCTCCGGTATGACAAAGCGCGTGGTATGCTGGGGCGGCGCGCCCTCGCAGAGTATATCCACAATCTCCGCGATATTCATGTTTTTGGAGAGGATATAGGTACCGGCCCGCAGGCTGTTCGCCTTGCCGACAAAGTCCACATAGACCTTAAACGACGCGGTGGAAACGATCAGCCCCTCGTTGCCCTCGCCGCAGGCGTTATACAAGAGCGAAGCGACGGAGCTGGCCGAAGCGCCGTTCGGGATCACCACTTCAATGGGCGTGGCGTCGTTTGTGTTGACCGCGCCGATAAAGTGCGAATGCACATATTCCACGGCGAACAAGATGACAAGAAAAACCACCACCGCGCTCAACACAAAGGTTACCACCGGTCGCAACGCTTTCCATATTTTTTTGCCGCGCTGGCTCTTTTTGCGGTCGCGCGGTTTATGCATCAATCCCATAAGTGAATTATAGCAGAATGCAGTGGAAAGTCAAACGGGAGAAAACTACAACTCCCGCGCAATTTCCAAGAACCTATCAAACCGCACCGCTCCGGGTATCCTTAAATCTTTATCTCGAAAAACCATATAATAGCGGTACTGACTGCCCGCCATATTCTGCCAAACGCGCCCGATCTCCACTTTCTGTTTGGATTCGGTGTTCTCCAAATGGTCGCCCTTTGGCTCGATCATTAGAATTTTACCGCTTTCCGTCATTGCGATAATATCGGGGTAGGCATTGATATAGCCGTTGATGTTAAAGCCTGTCCGCGCAATATTCCTGTGCCACCACTTGATATTAGGCAAATTGGCAAGCGCCCAAGCCACATCAAATTCCAAACCGTTCATCTCTTCTTCTGCAGTATAGAGTGTTTTGGGCAGTATGGTCGTCACCTTCAGCGGTGATATGGACTGTTTCAAACCATAGATCGGCTCGCAAGTGATCTTTCCCTGCTCCACCCACAAATCGAAGGTTCGCGCATGGTGCGCATCAACGAGACTCTCTATTTTTTGTTTGATTTTTGCAAGGTAAATATGCGGCGAATTCTGCAAATCATCCAATTGATCTGCACTTAGGCTCTCGATGATACGACTGACATATTTCTCGATGTCCTTGTCGCTTATCGCGTTCATTTTAGAAAGCTGCCCCAATATGATTCTTTTGCAGTATTTGATACGCTTTTCTGGCGGCTGTGAATGGAAGTATTCGCGGAAGAACCGATTGTCCGCGCCCGTCAGTTTCCATGCCTTCGGCGTAGCGGCGGCGGTATCCGCAATATCCACGCGGGCAATCTCACCCTCCACGGTGGAAAAATCAATCACCATATCCTTGTCATGCAACGTGAAGCCTGCGGTTAATTCCTCTTTCGTGAGCAACGAGGTACTGCATTCCTCAAACAACGGTATGTTCCGGGGAATTACGAACTGCGGCAAGCGCAATGCCGCTATTTGTTCTCTGTGTTCCTCGTAGATTTGAAATACATTCATATATTGTCTCACCTCCTGCGGCGCGGCATCGAATTGCGGATTTTCGGCTGCCATTGCCGTTTCTTCATACTGTTCTGCCTGCGCAACAGCCTGTCGGAACATCTCATCGGTGACAGCATCGCTTGCGTCTCCGCTTTGTGCCGCGACCGTCCTTTTCAGAGCGGCGCTATCAATCTCTATTTCATCTGCGGGCGGCTCTGCAACGGACGGCGGGAATATGAGCAACTGCTCCGCGACAGGGCTTGTCGGCGGCGGGGTGAATTCCTCTATTCTCCCAACGCGGTAATCCTTATCGGAAAATCCCGCGTTGTTCAGTCCCGCAACAACCCTGTCCAGTGTAGCGCGGAAGTCATTTGACGAAGTGATTGCATAGGAGATATTCAGCACGTTGGCTTCATTTTTCTGTGTATAGGACAGGCGCAGAACGCGTCCCAATATCTGCTCCACATCCACGGAAGATGTGCGGTTGGCAATCGTCGCAAGAATATAGGCAAAGGGGCAATCCCAACCCTCTTTCAACGCGTTAATTGTAATGATATAGCGCACGGGGCAATCCTCCGCCAACAAATCAATGCCCTTTAGCTCGTTCTTCTCGGCGGTCTTTATCTTGATATACGCTTCGGGTATGCCCGCTTCGATCAGGCTCTTCTTGATTTTATCGAAAGTGGTGGCGTCGTTGCCCCTTGCTTCCGCCTGGAACAAAACGATGGGACGGATATATCGTTTCGACTTTTTCCGTTCCTGTATCGCTTCCGCTTCCAATCTGTTCCGCAAGGTGATCGCGTCGTTAAGCACATCGTTGTGGTTGCGGCGGTTGTAGACGATGACGGGCAGCTTGACCATGTTTTCTCGTTTCAGTTGGAGCGCGTCCACAAAGGAAATGATATTCGCGTCCATCTTTGGTGTAGCAGTCAAGTCCAGCACAAAGGAGGGATTGAAATTCGTGAGCATTTCCTTCGACAGTGCCGTTGTCGCATGATGGCTCTCGTCGACAATAACCACAGGGTAAAGGCAGCGTATTACTTGGATGAGCGCCGTTTCATCCGTATCGGCCAGCAGCATATCGGGGTTGTTGAAGTATTTTGCAAATTCCGCAAGGCTGCCGTTCTGCTGATATGCCTTACGCCCCTCCTTGTTTTTGGTGCGGAACGAATCATAGGACAGCACGAATACGGACAGATTCTCATTGACAGTGCCGGGACTGAATAATTGCCCGTTCAACAGTTGATCCTTGGAATACACCATAACCTTGTGCGTAAAGTCAACATTCATCCGCTCCCTGTATGGATGACGCGGATTGGATAAAGCCTTGAGCGTCTGCTCCAATATCGCATCGGACGGCACGAGCCAAACCACGGCTTTGGATTTGGTGAAGGGCAGCGCGTCAAATATCGGCTTCAGCGCCGCTGCGGCAATAAAGGTCTTGCCGCCGCCCGTAGGCACTTTCAGGCAGACATTCGGAACCCCCGGAATATTGTTCTGATACGGCAACAACCCGCCGAAGCCCACGGGTACTTCCTTTTCCGTCCACAACTCGGTATATGCCTTGCCTATATCGCCCGTCTCACCAAGCAGGGCGAGATAGCGGGTCAGGTCGTTGATGGTGGCTCTTTGGTATCTTTTCAACTCCACGCTTCATTCCTCCCTTACAGCCTTGTGATATCTCGCGGTATTTTCTTGAATGTGATATTGTATCGCTTCAACATTTCCTCGGGCAGAGCGCATTGATCGACATAGATGATATATCGCTCCGCTTTGATATTGATTTTGGCGAGAAAATCCGTATCAAGCGTCGTCACCATATCTTTATCATAGTAGAAATAATATGCGGCATTGCCCACCTCACCCAAAAGATATGGATTCTCCGTCAAATTAATGCTCTGAACGGGTTGCTTTGTCTCCATGTACCACACATATTCGCGTATTTTTGCCGTGTCCACATTCTCATTGAGGTTGCCGTTTGCATACATCAACGCTTCGCCGAGTTCGTAATAGGCAAATCCGCCACCTGTGCCTTCCACGCTGCTATAGCCATCTATCACGCGGCGCACGCGCTCCGCAGTGATGCTTTCCGCATAGTCCATCATTTCAACAAGGATAAATTGGCGCTTGCCGCCCTCCTTGTTCATATTTAGCACTGCGTGCGCGGTTGTGCCGGAACCTGCAAAACTGTCGAGGATGATACTGTCGCGGTCAGTGGCGATTTGAAGAATACGGCGAATTAATGTTGTAGGTTTAGGTGTAGTGAATACAGCTTCTCCGTCAAATATTCCGACAATTTCTCTTTTAGCTGTATCATTCGTTCCAACATCATCAGCTTTCCATAGGCTTTCTGGGGTTAACCCTTGTTTTCCCTCATTAAGAAATTTCTTGATACGTGGTACCCCTTTGCCGTCACTCCCAAACCAAATGCGATTATGAGAAATCGCTTCGTTCATTCTCTCCTTAGTTAACCTCCAACAAGATCCTGAAGGCGGGTTAAGTTCCCTGCCTGCGGGTGTCGTAAGCGTGTAAAACTGGTTCGGTGTAGCATGGCCAGCCTGTGCAATACAAGGTACGGAAGTCCATACACCTCTCGGGTCATTATCTGGATTTTTATAACGCTCAATAGCTTCATCGTTCATTTCAAGAAGCTTTATTATCTCTGTTCTTCTATCGAAGTTTTTAACGTAACATACAATATAGTCGTGTCGATTAGATATTAGCTTTCTGTTTTCTCGTGTAACTCGCTTTTCCCATATGAATACAGCTGCAAAATTTCTTGCCCCCAGTATTTCATCACAAAGCAGCCTTAAATTTGCGAGTTCATTATCATCAATACTAATAAAAACCGCACCGTCATCGGCAAGAAGACGTTGTAATAACCGTAGCCGGGGATACATCATACACAGCCATTTGTCATGTCGGCTCAAGTCCTCACCCTCTTTGCCAACCACTTCACCAAACCATTTTCTGATTCTCGGATCATTCAAGTTATCGTTATATATCCAGTTTTCCTCCCCCGTATTATAGGGAGGATCAATATACACAAGTTTCACCCTGCCCTCATATTGCGGCAAAAGAGCTTTCAGCGCGTCAAGATTATCGCCGTGGATAATCATATTGCCGCTGTCCGGCGTTCCAAATTCATAGCGGCGCTCCAGGACGCGAAACGACACATCCTGATGATGGTTGATCACCTTGTCTTTTCCTATCCAGTTCAGCGTGGGCATGGGGTCTCCTTCCCTATGTTCCGTATGTCAGTGCATCGCTCTTCGCAACATATCCAGCGCGTGTAGCACGCTCAGCTCCCGGTTCTTTGCGCGGTCGTAGCGCAGGCGCAACTCTTTGACCTGCGTGTTATTCTCCGATGCCAGCGCGATATAGACGAGACCTACGGGTTTCGTTGCCGTGCCGCCGCCGGGACCGGCTATGCCCGTGGTGGCGAGAGCCAGGTCTGCGCCACTGCGCGCGCGCATCCCCTCCGCCATCTCCTGCGCGCACTGCGCACTGACCGCGCCGTGTTCGCGAATGGTATCCTCGGAGACGCCGAGCATACAGACCTTCGCGGCATTGCTGTATGGAATTGTCCCGCCCAGCATATAGGCCGAGCTGCCGGGCATATCGACGAACGCCGAGCATAGCAACCCGCCCGTACAGCTCTCCGCCGTGGCGAGGGTCAGACCCCGCTCCAAGAGCAGGGCGTGGCAGACTTCGGGCAAACCCATATCGCAGTCGGAGTATACGATATCGCCCAGTATGCTCCTGATCTCCGCGATAACGGGCGCCAGCAGGGCTTCGCCCTCCGTTGCGTCCTTGCAATTCGCGGTTACGCGCAGGGTCACTTCGCCCGTTTTCACATAGGGCGCGACGCGCACGCCGTTTTGCCGCGCAAACAGATCCGTCAATCTGTGCGCCACATCCGATTCCCCCATGCCGAAGACGTGCAGCACGCGGGTATGGAAATAACCCCCGCTTCGTTCCCGCAGATAGGGGAGCACGGACGCTTCAAACATGGGTTCCAGTTCGCGCGGCGGCCCGGGCAGACAAATCGCTATTTTGCCGCCCACTTCCAAAATGCAGCCCGGCGCGGTACCGTGCTTGTTGGGCAATACAATACAGGAATCCGGGAACATCGCCTGTTTGATATTCTCCGGCGGCGCAAGCTTGCCGCCCGCCGCAAAAATGCCTTGAATACGTTCCCAAATCTCGGGATACAGGCGCAGTGGCAGGCCCATCACCTCGCAGGCAATTTCCTTGGTGATATCGTCATAGGTGGGTCCCAGCCCGCCGCAGAGTATCACCAAATCCGCCCGCGTCAGCGCCGCGCGCAGGCATTCCGCCAGTTGCCCGGCATCGTCGCCGACCACATCCTGATGGCGCTGCACAATGCCCAACTCCGCCAGATGCGCGGCAATATATCCGGCGTGCGTGTTCTGCGTCTGCCCGCAGAGCAGTTCTTCTCCTACACAAATGGTTTCGGCGATCATGGAGCCTCCTAATTGGAATTTCAGAATAAAAAGAAGAAGAATAAAGCCACAGCGATTACAAGGTATAATACTTGTGGCAAGCATTTTTTCCACATATGCATTGAGAATTTGCGTTTAGTCCAAAATGGTTTATCAGCGGTGCATCTTTCAGTTATGAAAGTCATGAAATCCCCAGATGCACCCACGGTGAAGGCATGCTTTTTAATTATCATGCACGACAACACATCGATCCACAGATGAAAAGCTTCGTCTGTTTCCTCAATAAAACAGATTTGGTCATATCGAAAAACATCTGTGTTGGATCCGATTTCCCTTTCGATTCTGTCACCAAATTGGAAGGTATCTTGCATAATATCCAATCCTGTAAAAGTTTTGAATTGCTTGAAAGCCTTTCGAGTACGAAGTGACGGTGCCATGAATGAAAGTAAGGATATACAGAAAAAGAGTGCAGCAAGCACGATAGCCTTCGCATCAATTTCCCCATCAATGCAAATAAGCAGGGCATAGATGATGCCAAGAAAAGCATATAAGCCACCAAACAAAGCATTCAGCCAAAGCTGCAACTTGCCACTCCGTTTCTGTGAAAGCCTATACCAGCTCTTCATCATCTGTTTTGTTACCTCATAGCGATTCTCAAACAAAACATTCTCCATTTTCCCATCCTCCAGTTTTTATTTTAGTGAAATCATCTTCCGGTTCTTCCAAACATACTCCGCGCAACTCCACAGCGACGCCACCAGCGCCGCGCCTGTGACGATCCAATCCATGCGGAAATTCGCATGGATCAGGCGGAATATCGGGTTGTCCAACATCAGCATAACGATGGCCACGCATTGCAGGGTGGTTTTCAGCTTGCCCATAATGCCCGCCGCGATCACCTTGCCGCCGCCCGCCGCCACCAGACGGAAGCCGGAGATCACGAATTCCCGCGCGATAAACAGAATGGTGAACACGGCGTGCAGCCTGCCCGTTTCCGTCAAGAGTATAAACGCGGAACAGGTGAGCAGCTTGTCGGCTATGGGGTCGAGGAAGCGACCGAAATCCGAGCATTGGTTGTGCTTGCGCGCCCACTGCCCGTCCAGGATATCCGTCACCGCCGCGAGGATAAACACGCCCGCCGCCAGCCACATGTTCAGAGCGTTCGGCAGGGGTATATAGAAGAACGCGATAAAAACGGGGATCAGGAACACCCGCAATATGGTCAGTCTGTTTGCTATATTCATTTCATCTCTATTCCTTCCAGATTGTAGATATCCGCCTCCGTCACCCGCACGGGCAAATATTGCCCCGATGTATGCCCATTGCCGCGCGGCACGCGCAACACCCCGTCCACATCCGGCGCGTGCCAAGGTGTGCGGCCTATGCTATGTGTATCCGTCACGCGCTCGACCAGCATTTCCGTCTCCTGCCCCACGCGCCGCGCATTGCGTGCTTGCGAGATTCCCTGCTGCTGTATCATCAGGCGGTGCAGTCTGTCCTGCTTTATTTCCTCGGAAATATGCCCCGGCATCACGACCGCAGGGGTATCCTCCTCGGGCGAAAAGGCGAACGCGCCCACGCGGTCGAAGGGGTAGTCCCGCAAAAACTGCAACAGCTCCGCAAACTGCACTTCCGTTTCGCCGGGGAAGCCCACCATCATCGTGGTGCGCAACGTGAAGTCGGGATACTCTGCATATATTTTGTCCAACAGGCGGCAAATATCCGCCTTACGCCCGCGCCGCCGCATGTCGGCGAGCACTTCGTCGTTGATATGCTGCAAGGGCATATCCAGATAGGGGATGAGCCGGGTTCCGCCCGCCAGCGTGTCGAGCAGCTCGGAACTTACCGTATCGGGATAGGTATACAGCACGCGTATCCATTTCAGCGCATCGATGCCGTCCAGCGCGCGCAACAATGGGACAAGGCGCGGTTCGCCGTAGAGATCCCGCCCGTAGCCGCTCGTATCCTGTGCAATCAGGGTCAGTTCCGTCACGCCCGCGTTCGCCAGCTGTTTAGTCTCGTTTATCAGCGTTTCCATAGGCACGCTTCGCAAGTCGCCGCGTATCAGCGGGATGGCACAATAGGCACAGCGGTTGTTGCAGCCGTCGCCTATACGCAGATAGGCGCGGTAAGGCGGGGTGGTCAGTACGCGGTTTGGCGCGCAAACCTGCGGGGCGTTCAGATCGAGCTTTGACGCAATCAAACCCGGAAGCCGTTCATATTCCCGCACGCCGAGGAAGATATCCACCTCGGGCAGTTCTTCCGCGAGTTGCTCCCGATATCTCTGCACCAAGCAGCCCGTCGCAACCAGCAGTTTACAGCTTCCATTCGCCTTATATTGCGCCATATCCAAGATATTCGCAATCGACTCCTCCTTGGCGGGCAGGATAAAGCCACAGGTATTGACGATCAGAATCTCCGCTTCTGCGGGGTCGTTCACCACGGCATGCCCTGCCGCGCGCAGATATCCGAGCATAGTCTCGGTATCTACCGCATTCTTGGAACAACCGAGGGAAATAACACCCGCTTTCATTCCCCGGCGTCCTCGGGTGGCAGTATGTCCCCGCCCTCGCCGAAGAGACGATAGTATTCCGCGCGGGTAATCAGGACTTTGCGCGGTTTGCTGCCCTCGCCCTCGGAAACGTACTTGTTCTGCTCCATAATATCCACCAATCGCGCGGCGCGGGCATAGCCCACGCGCAGACGGCGCTGCAGCATGGAGATGCTCGCTTCGCCCTTTTCCAACACTACGCGCACCGCTTCGCCCAGCAGATCATCCTCCTGCTTGCCCTGTCCGTACGCGCCCTCGGCGTCGGGATTCCCGGCGCTCTCCATCGCGGAGATGACGTTGGCGTCAAACTGCACGGGCTCCGTATTGCGGAAATGCTTCATGATCTTCTCCACCTCTTCGTCGCCCACAAACGCTCCCTGCAAGCGCATCGGTTCGCCCGCGCCGTTGGGATGGAAGAGCATATCGCCGCGCCCCAATAACTTCTCCGCGCCCGCGCGGTCGAGTATGATGCGCGAATCGATAGCGGAGCTGACCGCGAACGCACAGCGGGAGGGGATATTGGCCTTGATCAGCCCCGTGATGATATCCGCCGAAGGCCTCTGTGTGGCAACGAGCAGGTGTATGCCGCAGGCGCGCCCGAGTTGCGCGATACGGCAGATGCTGTCTTCCACGTCCTGGGGCGAGACCATCATCAAGTCCGCCAGCTCGTCGATGACGACCACCAATTTGGGCAATTGGTTCAGCTCGTCCGTCTGCATGGCGTTATAGCGCGCCAAATCTTTCGCGCCCACATCCTTGAATTTTTGATAGCGGTTCATCATCTCGTTCACCGCCCAATGCAGCGCGCCCGCCGCCTTCTTCGGCTCCGTCACCACGGGTACCATCAAGTGGGGCAGCGTGGCATATACGCTCAGCTCGACCATCTTGGGGTCGATCAGAATCAGGCGCAGGTCTTTGGGCGCGGATTTATAGATCATCGAGATAATCAGCGCGTTGATGCAGACGCTCTTGCCCGAGCCGGTCGCGCCTGCAATCAACATATGCGGCATCTTCGCCAGGTCGGCGACCATAATCTTGCCGGATATCCCCTTGCCGAGCGCCATGGTCAGCGGGGAAGTGGATTCGCGGAACTCCTTGCTGTCTATGATATCGCGCAGCACGACGGATACCGTGTTCTTGTTCGGAATCTCAATCCCCACCGCCGCCTTGCCCGGTATGGGTGCCTCGATGCGCACGGTCTGGGCCGCCAGCGCGAGGGCTATGTCGTTGTGGAGCGCGGTGATGCGATTGACGCGCACACCCGGCGCGGGCTGCAATTCAAAGCGCGTGACGGAGGGGCCGACCTCCCAGCGCAACACGCGCGCCTGAATGCCGAAACTGTCGAGGGTCTCCTCCAACAGTTTGGCGGAGGTCTCGGGCGTCTCGCCGCCCTTGGCGCGCCGCGCGCCCGGCGCTGTGAGATATTCCACGGCGGGTGGGATATAGAGACGCTGTTGCTCCGCGTTCGCGGGTATGACGGGCAGCTCGTCCTCTTTCTTTTTCTTCACGGGCGCGGGCAGCGGCCCGTCAAAGGTCTTCGGCGGAGACGGGGGAGGGAGCATATCAAAGGGTGGCGCGGGATCGGGTGCAAAGGGTTCCGGTACGCCCTTCTTCTCCAAGCGCCCGGACTGCGGAAAGGGTTTCGGTCCCTCACGCGGCGGCGCGCTCTCGTCCCGCGGCGGGACGACAAAGGCTTCGTCAAAGGGGATATGCTTGCGCGTTGCCCGCTGCGACTTCAGCGACTGCGTATCCTCCTCTGCGGCTTTTTCTTTCGGTTTCAAGGTGACAAAGGCATCCTGCTTCGGTTTTTGTTTTGACACTTGGGTCGGCGGCTCTGCCTTCGCGCCCCGTCTGGGCCTTTCGTATACTTCCTCTTCTTCATCCTCGTCGTCCTCGTCCGCGCGATCCCGCGATGCACGCCACTTCTCGGACATGTTCGCGGCGAACGCATGGATGGAAATGCGCGTGCTCAGCATCAAGCAAACCAAAAGCCCCACGCAGATTAGGAATCCGGCGACCGCGCCGCCGCCAAATATCATATGCAGCAGATAGTACAGGCAACCGCCCAGAATGCCGCCGCCTAAGCCGAGGCCCTGCTCCGAGCCGAGCTTCCAAAGGGATACCACATAGTCCCAGAACTTTGCGCGCGAGGTGTCTGCCAAAACAATCGGCGCGCCCGCTTCGGCCAAGGCGCCGATGCAGAGCATATGCACAAAAGCCATCAGCAGCCAGACCGTGAACACCGCGACCACGCGCTCGACCGTGGAGCGATCCTCCTTGCGCCGCAAGAAGCACATGATGCCGATATACACGAACACAAAGGGCAGCAGATAGCCCACCGTGCCGCAGGAAACGAACATGGCCTCGCGCAACACTTTCGCGGCGCCCGCGCTCTCCTTGCTGAACACAAAGGTGGCGGTCAGCACCGCCAGAGCCCACCAAAGTATGGCGAACACTTCGGAGCGTATCTGTTCCGCGCGGCTTGCCATCGCGTTCGCCTTCTTCTTTTTTCCGGTTGATTTCTTTTTCGTTGCCAAGTTGCACCTCATAACAGGGTTTAGGGATCAGGTTACAGGGATCTGAAATATTTATATTATTATATAGGAAAGTTTCGCTCTTGACAAGAAAGAACAGGGGTGATATAAATAGCGCAACGCGATGACGGGGAGTGCACGTACCAAGGTCTGTCAGAATAGCGAGTTCCGGGTGGTGGAAGCGGAACCTGAAGCGGTGCGGCGCGTTTCGCCCCTGAGCTGTGGAGGTCAACGGATATATCCCAGTAGCCCCCGCCGGGTCCGCCCGATACAGCGGCAGAGAGCCGTGGCATAGCCATGGAAACTTGGGTGGTACCGCGTTTTACGACGCCCCTTGCTTTTGCGAGGGGCTATTTTTTAGTGAATAGTTAACAGTTGTGTTAGAAATATCTGCGGTATTTCAATCAAATTGTAAAGAATCGCTTGCGGTTCTTACCATAACTATTCACTCTTAACTCTTAACTGTCAACAGGAGGTCATCATGGAACAAACCTTACAGGAAATTCGCAGCAAAGCCCTGGCCGCCCTCGCGGATGTCCTAACGGAAACGGAACTCGAAGTCCTGCGCCAAAGCGTGTTCGGCAAAAGCGGCTCGCTGGGCCTGCTGTTGCGCGGCATGGGTAAACTGACGCCCGAGGAACGCGCCGCGATGGGCAAGATCATCAACGAGACCAAGGCCGAGCTGGAAGCCGCGATGGGTGCCCTGCGCGATACGCTGCAAACCGAAGCGCGCGAGCGCCGCTTTGCCGCGGAAGCGCTGGATGTCACCGAGCCGGGCAAAAATCCGCTCCCCAAGGGCGCACTGCACCCTATGACGCAGACTTACCGCACCATACGCGATACGCTGATCGGTATGGGCTTTACGATGTTCGACGGGCCGGAGATAGAATGGGATGATAACAACTTCACCCTGCTGAACCTGCCGAAAGACCATCCCGCGCGGGATATGCAGGATACGTTTTATATCAACGAGGATGTGGTGCTCAGAACCCATACCTCCCCCTTGGAGATACGCGCCCTGCAAAATCTGACGCCGCCGTTTCGGCTCATTATGCCGGGCCGCGTGTTCCGCGTGGATGAATTGGACGCCAGTCACAGCCCCGTCTTTATGCAGATGGAGGGCTTTGTGGTGGATAAGGGGCTCAGCATGGCACACCTGAAAGGCACGCTGGAGACCTTTATCCACGCGCTGTTCGGCAATGATGTACAGGTGCGCCTACGCCCCTCCTATTTCCCGTTCACCGAGCCCTCCGCCGAGGTGGATATGAGCTGCACCATCTGCGGCGGCACAGGCGCGGGCTGCCGTGTCTGCAAGGGTACGGGCTGGATTGAGATTCTGGGCTGTGGTATGACCAACCCCCACGAGCTGAAAAACTGCGGCCTCGATCCGAACGAATGGAGCGCGTTTGCGTTCGGCGTAGGCGTCGACCGTGTGACCAGCCTGAAATACGGCATCACGGATATACGCCATCAGTATGAGAACGACGCGCGCTTTCTGCGCCAGTTTTAGGAGCATGCTTTGACCATCAAACTCCCGGACGCGGTGCAATATATCCTCCATACCCTGCAAGCGGCGGGCTATGACGCGTATGTAGTCGGCGGTTGTGTACGCGACGGCGCTTTGGGGAAGGCCCCGAAGGATTGGGACATATGCACGCCTGCCCCGCCGAACAAGACAATGCAGTGCTTTGACGGCCAGCATATCATCGAGACGGGTCTGCAGCACGGCACGGTCACGTTGATGCTGCACCATGCGCCGTATGAGATCACGACTTACCGCGTCGATGGCAGCTATTCCGACCACCGCCGCCCCGACAACGTGGAGTTCGTCAGCAGCTTGAAAACCGACTTGTCCCGACGTGACTTCACAATCAACGCGATGGCATATCATCCCGATACGGGCATCGTCGATTATTTCGGCGGGATGAAGGATATAAGCGCCGGGATAATCCGCTGCGTAGGCGACGCCAATCGGCGATTTCGGGAAGACGCCCTACGCATTATGCGGGCCATGCGGTTTGCTTCGGCGCTAAGCTTTGCCATTGATGAGAAAACCGCAACGGCGATGCACGATAACCGCGCTCTGCTGCAAAACATAGCCGTCGAGCGCATAGCAAACGAACTGAACAGGATGTTGCTTGGCGATGGTGCAGGCGATATTATGCGAAATCACCTGTCGGTGCTTGCCGAAATCCTCCCCGAACTCGTGCCGACGATCGGGCTTTCGCACAACAACCCGTATCACAGCCACGATGTGTTGAATCACATCCTGTGCAGCGTAGAGCATGCGCCAAAGGAGCCCGTTATTCGCCTGACCATGCTGTTTCATGATCTGGGCAAGCCGTACTGCTATACGGAAGAGGATGGCATAGGCCACTTTTACGGGCATCCCAAGGTGAGTGCCGAACTGGCGGAAGCCATACTTGCACGGCTGAAATATGACAACGAAACGAAACGGGCAGTAACGGAACTGGTATTGTACCATGATGCGCCGATGCTGCCGGACAGGAAGCATATCAAGCGTTGGCTGTGCAGAATCGGCGAAGAGCGTTTCAGGCAACTGATAGAGGTGAAAAGAGCGGACGCGCTGGCGCAATCCGTATTGGGCCGGAGGGAAAAGCTTGATACATTAGATGCAATTGCCAAACTGGCAGACGAAATCGTCGCGCAACAGGAATGCTTCTCTCTGAAAGACCTGGCCGTGAACGGCAACGATTTACTCTCGCTTGGCTTCACGGCGGGCGCGGCGCTTGGCGAAATGCTGAACCGATTGATGGATATGGTTATAGACGAACAAGTGAAAAACGACAAGGCGGCACTGTTGACGTTTGCCGCAAAAAACAAATAGGAGGAAAGTATGAAACTTCCGAAATCCTGGTTAACCGAATATGTAAACTTCGACATTTCCGATGCGGAATTCATCGAGCGCATGATGCACCGCGGCTTTGAGCCGGAGGGCGTAGAGCGGGAATTGGAGCAGGCGCGCGGCGTACTGACCGGGCGCATCATGCGCATGGAAGCCCACCCCAATGCCGCCCGACTGCGAGTCTGTCAGGTGGATATGGGTACGCACAGCGTCCAAATCGTCACCAACGCCACCAATGTCCGGGAGGGCGCAATCGTGCCTGTCGCGGTCGTGGGTGCGGAGATAGGGGAGACCACCTTCACTGCCGCGACCTTGCGCGGGGTGGAGAGCTACGGCATGTTCTGCGGTTGCGATACCTTGGGCGTCACTCTCGACGCCTGCGTCGGATGCAAAGCGGGCGAGGACGGCAGCGGGGTCTTGATCTTGCCCGAAGGCACGCCCGTCGGCATAGACATTGCGCAGGCCTTGGATATGACGGATACGATTTTCGACTTCTCCGTCACGCCCAACCGCCCGGACTGCAACAGTATCATCGGTCTCGCGCGCGAAGCCGCCGCTGCGCTGGGGCAACCGCTTACGACGCCGGGCATCCCCCACATCGCATCCGCCGCCGCGGGGCAATACGCAAGCGTGCGCGTGGAGGAATCCTTGCTCTGCCCGCGCTATACCGCCCGCGTTCTGCGCAATATCAAGATTGAGCCCTCCCCGCTGTGGATGCAACAGCGCCTGCGCCGCATGGGACAGCGGCCCATCAACAATATCGTGGACATCACGAACTATAACCTGCTCGAGTGGGGGCATCCCCTGCATGCCTTTGACCTTTCCTGCGTTACGGACGGGCAGATTATCGTCCGCAAGGCGCGGGCGGGCGAGGTGGTCACCACCTTGGACGGCAAGGAGAGACCGTTAGACACCGACACACTGGTCATCGCGGACGCAAACCGCCCCGTCGCCATCGCGGGCGTGATGGGCGGCGCGAACTCCGAGATCACGGATCAAACGGAAACTGTCCTCTTGGAATCGGCGGTTTTCTATGCCGCGGGCATACGCAGAACCAGCAAGCGCCTGCGCCACAGCACCGACTCCTCAGTGCGCTTCGCCAAGGGCGTGGAAGCGGTGAACTGCAAGCTGGCCTTAAAGCGTGCCACACAACTGATCGTGGAATTGGGGGCGGGCGAAGCCGTTGGCGAAGTCCTCGATGTCTGCGCCGCCGAGCTCGCAGAGCGCGTTGCGATCGTTGATATTGATCATGTAAACAATATCCTTGGCCTGTCCATCGCGCCGGAGCGGATGATCGAATTGCTTGCGACCATATCCATACATGCGCAACGGGACAACAACACCCTGCGGGTGCAGATCCCCCACTGGCGTACGGATATCGAAACGGGCATACAGGCGGACGCAGATATCGCGGAGGAGATAGGCCGTCTGGCGGGTCTGTCGCTGATCGCGCCCGCCCTGCTGGCGGGGGACAGTCTCGGCAGCATCCCGTCCGCTTTCCGCGCCGAGGATTTGGTGAAGGACGCGCTTGCTGCCTGCGGCGCCTTGGAAATGTACAACTACAATTTCAGCTCACCCGCCGCCCTCGCGCTGTTCGGGTTCACGGACGAGCGCACCCGCACCGTCCGCCTGCAAAACCCCTTCGGTGAGGAGCAGAGCCTGATGCGCAGCAGCCTCTATCCGGGCATGCTCGAAAGCGCGGCGCGCAACCTACGCCGCAAAACCGGCCACGGTAGATTCTTCGAGGTAGGAAACATCCATATCGACGCGCCGGGTCTCCCCGTTGAACACAAAAAAATCGGCCTGTGCTATTTCGGCGAGGATGAATCTTTCTATACCCTGAAAGGCTCTATCGAACGCCTGCTCGAAACCTTCCGTGTACAAAACATCCGCTATACAGCCGCAAAGCAAACGGCATTCCAACCGGGCCGTTGCGCGGAAATCTGGGCAGGGGCTACCAAAATAGGCGAAATGGGGCAGTTGCATCCCGATGTAACGAACAGCGCGAATATCTCGCAACCCCTGTATATGGCAGAGCTCTCCTTCGCCGCCCTACTGGCCGCGAGTGGCGAAAGCGTGAAATTTACGCCCATCCCGCGCTTCCCCGTCGTGCAGCGCGATCTCGCGGTCGTGGTGGACGATGCCCGCGAAGCGGCGGAACTGGCAAGCATCATCGAAAACACGGAAACGGACTTAATCATCTCCGATATCCGCCTGTTCGACGTATACCGCGGCGCCAACCTGCCCGCGGGCAAAAAGAGTCTCGCCTACTCCTTCACCCTCCGCGCCGAGGATCGCACCCTCTCTGACGCGGAAATTCAAAGCGCCTTCGCCGCCGTAATTGCGGCATTGGCGGCAAACAACGCACCCATCCGGTCGTAGGGGCGAGACATGCCTCGCCCGCCCCGCCCAACCACCCGCTTAGCCTGAATAAAGGAGGACGCCATGAAAAACGCATTGAAAACTCTGGCTGTTATATTGATTCTGACCATATGTTTATCGTGTTCGGATTCTGATAAGTTGCCACTTCTAAAACCAACACCCGTGCCGGAAACATCTACACCCGAACCCGAGCAGATAAAATCAACGCACGAGGATTTCGGAGAGGAAAACGGGTTTGTGTACAAAGACAATGGCGATGGCACTTGTACAATAACTACATACAAGGGCGAACAAGCCGGGGATTTGGTTATTCCGCGTGAAATAAACGGGCTTGCAGTAACGATAATCGGTGATTCCTATTTCGCGGGAATCATGGGAAGAAGTGCGTTTACAGACTGCACCGGGTTTACTGGAAACCTGATCATACCCGACAGTGTGACAAGAATAGAACTGTGCGCGTTTTCCGGATGCAGCGGATTAACGGGAACTTTGGTTATTCCAAACAGCGTAACACATATCGGCATGAGCGCATTCGATGGTTGCAGTGGCTTCACGGGAACTGTAGTGATACCCGACAACGTAACAACAATTGAACCCGGTGTTTTCACTCGTTGCAGCGGCATAACATCCATCGATATTTCTGCGCAGAATCCATACTATGCAACATTGGACGGAATCTTGTTCAATAAAGATAAAAGTGAGTTGATTCAGGCGCCGGGCGGAATGCAAGTAGAAAACTATGTGGTTCCAAGCAGCGTGCAAACAATCAGTTCTTACGCATTTCAAGATTGCGATGGACTAACAGGTAGCATAACGATACCCGAAACAGTTACAAGGATTGGAGCGTACGCATTTTCCGATTGCAATGACTTAGTCTCAATAGAAGTATCTGAGCTAAATCAAAACTATTCCTCATTGGATGGCATGTTGTTAGCAGGCAAGAGCGAGTTATTTTGCGTGCCTGCGGGAATGCAGAGGGAAAATTACGTGATCCCAAGCAGTATAGTGAGAATCTTCAATTTTGCTTTTTCCAATTGCAGCGGATTCACAGGAAATCTGACTATCCCGGACAGCGTGACCTATCTTGGAGACGGCGCGTTTTATGGGTGCAGTGGCTTAACAAGTATAACGATAGGTAGCCATGTAACAGATATGGGCTATAACTCTGTCGGATGTTTTATATTTGCCAATTGCAGTAACTTAACACAAGTTGATTTTCTAACAAATGCGCCTGAGGGAGATGTATTTGAGAATATGTTTGATGACTGCGCGGATGATTTCAAAATCATATACGATCCGTTAAAATCAGGTTGGAGTACGCCGCTATGGCGCGGTTATCCTTGTTATCCGAAAGCCTAATACATATCCAAACTCGCCTTCCGCCGTGCCAGAAAGGATGACTTATTTATGAAAGTGAAAGCAGTATCAGCAAAAATCATTATTGCTCTGCTGTGCTTACTATCGTTTTTTTCTTGCGGTGAACCAACGGAGACAGAAAAGAACAGTGGAGATATTGAGGATAAAGACGTACCATCTATAGTTCCCGAGCATGAAGAACCTCAGGAAACTCTTTCGGTTATTAATGGAGCTTTATACATTGATAACGATGACGAAATGCTGTCATGGCGCAAAGCATGGCGCAGTGCCTATGCTATAAAGAGAAAATGGCACAATTTGAAATGGAGTATGGGGTTATTACTTCTGTCGTTATCGGAACAAATGTTACCGCAATCATAGATAAAGCATTTTGGGATTGCAAAACAATTGAGACTATTTATTTGAGCGACTCCGTTGTATCAATAGGAAGGGATGCCTTTACGGGATGTGTAAGGTTGGAAGTCATAAACATACCAAATTCGGTCACAGAAATAGGAGAGGGAGCCTTTGAATATTGCGCGCTAAAGAGTATAGAATTTCCCAATCAACTGGAAAGCATGGCCACCTGCCTACTTGACCGGTGTAACGATTTGCAGTATCTGTTCATACCCAGAAGCGTAAAGTCTATCGGAAGAGCCGCCATAGGTGGAGATAATTTATTGCGTGTTGTTTTTGAGGGAACCATTGAGTATATTGATGCCTTCTATCTGCATTGGTATCCCAAACTGAGTCAATTGGTGTTTTTGGAGGAACCTCCCATAGATTATGGCGGCAACCCTAACGATCTGGAGGCGTTTGGGATGACATTTTACAGAGACCCACTTCCTACGATATATGTTCTCAATCGCTATCGTGTCTTGTGGTTCCCTAACGGAGAGACTGCGTGGAATGGCTGTCCGCTTGTGTTTATTGATGACATAAGCGAAGTTCCCCCACCACCCGATATAAATGGAGTGTTTGCACCCTAATACATATCCAAACTCGCCTTCCGCCTTGCCAACCGCTCAAAGAACCTAAGCAACACAAACGCCAGCACATAAAACCCCAACCCCAGCAGCAGTTCCCCGCCTATCAGGCGATAGAACTCCCCCGGCAAAGCGCCCCAACCCACAAAACTCAGATTCGCCGCGGCAATGGCGCGCTGCAAGGGGAAGACGCGCCCTATCCACTGCGCCCAGACGGGCAACTGCGCAACGGGGAAGTTCGCGCCGGAGAAAAAGATTGTCATCGCCGTGGCGATATTCAAGATCATATACAGGGAGTCCGTGCAGAGCGAGAATACGGAGAGCAGCATGCCCGCGCCCGCGCAGGCGAAGGTCGCGGCCAGCATGCAGAGCAGGAAGGCCGGGATATGCAGATCGCCGAAGGGTACGCGGAAGATCAGCCCGCCAAAGAGCATACCAGCCGCCACAACCACGAAGGACATGATGATCGACGCCATGCCGCTCTGCAGCACCAGCGCGAGCTTATTGCCCGGCGCGGCGATGATATTCCCCAGAGTGCCGTTCATGCGTGCGCCCGCGAACATCGTACCCGTGATATGCATGCATTCCATCAGACAGAGGTTGAACGCGTTGCCCACCACCCAGCGGGTCAAATCGATATTCCCCGTGGTGAAGCGCGCCACCAAGCAATAGAAGATCAGCGAGAGCAGGGAATAGCCGATTTGCAGCGCAAGGAACTCCGTCCAGTTGAAGCCACCCTGGCGCATCTTGTAGGATATCCATACCTGTGAAAAGAATCGTTTCATGCGAGCTCCAAACTGCCGCTCTTCTTAATTTGGCGGTATATGGCCCTATAGGCCAGCGCGGTCACAAGCGCGAACGCAAGCGTCGTAACCCCCAACCACAGCGCGGACTGCCAGTAGGTGAATGTGCCATCGCCGCCCGTCGCCGCCGTGCGCAGCAGCTTCACGGCCCAGGTCGGCGGGAAGGCATAGGAGACGAGCCGCACCCAGACGGGCAGCAACTCCACGGGGAACGCGAACCCGCAGAGCAGGGTCAGCGGAAGGTCTATACAATTCATCCACAACTGCGTCTTGCGCGAGAGGGTCAGCATATAGGCAAAGAACAGCGAGAACACGACAAAGCAAATCAGCATTAGGAAAAACGCCAATGCGAAGAGACCCGGGTCGCGCACGATGATGGGTCTTTGGTATACCAGCGCGGCAAATGCGACGGAGATAAAGAAGGAGCCGACCGAAAGCAAGGTATTCCCCAGTATCTTCCCGAGTAAGGTCAAGCGAAAATCCGCGGGTACGGCAAAGAGCAGGCGCAGGGTGTTGCTCCAGCGCTCCCGGTTGATATCGCCCGCCGAGGAAAAGCAGATGCAGCCCCAGAGGTTGAACAGTCCGCTGCCGAGACAGACATAGGCGAAAAAGTCCGCGTCATTCGCGTTGCGGTACATCTCGCCCCAGAGTAGGGCAAAGAGCAGCGGCGAGACCAGCATGCAGAATTTGAACATGGGCCGCGCAAAGGTCTGCACCATCTGCACGCGCACCGACGCGAAGAGTATGCGCAAATCAGCCATCTTTCTCCTCCTGCATCAGCCGTATATAGGTCTCCTCCAGACTGATCTCCTCTTCCCCGTGCCGCATGCGCGCTTTCAGACGTGCCGCCGTGTCGAGCGCCAGCAACTCGCCGCCGCGTATGATGGCAATGCGATCGCAAAGTTCGTCTGCTTCATAGAGGTTGTGCGTCGTCAGCAATACGGTCGCGCCCTGCGCGCGCACATTGCGCACAATCTCCCGCAGCATCTGCGCGCCCAACGGATCCAACCCCACGGTCGGTTCGTCCAAAAAGAGCACCTCGGGGTTGTTAATCAGACCGCGCGCGATCTGCACGCGCTGGAGCATGCCCTTGCTGTAGGTCTCGCACTTGCGGTCCGCGTCGGCTTTCAGATCCACCAACTCCAACAGTTCGGCAATACGTTCTTTGGCTACTTTCGGCGGTATTTTATACAGATTCGCGAAATATTGCAAGTTGTCCCGCGCGCTGAGTCGCCCGTAGACGCCCCGCTCCCCACCGAAGATAAAGCCGATACGCGGGCGAATATGCCGCTCCTCCCCGAAACAGTCATAACCCAGCACACGGCAAGTCCCGCTCGTCGGCGCAAGCAGGGTGATCAACATTTTGATGGTCGTGGTCTTGCCCGCGCCGTTTTGGCCCAGCAGCCCGAAGATTTCCCCCTGCTCCACAGAGAAGGTTAAGCCGCGCACGGCATGGATACTCTCCTTCTTGCGGCCCATAAATCCGCTCTTCCGCGTATAGTCGCGACATAGGTCCTGTACTTTAATCACCGTGGGCATGGGATTACCTCCACATTTTAGTTCACACATTATAACATAGATTGTTCACAGATAAAACGCCGCACGGGCAAAGCTTTACGTTATACTGCCCGCGTATTATGGATAAGATGATGTCGAAGAATATGCATCGTCAGGAGGTAAGCTTATTATGAAGAAAGTCATTGCACTTGTTTTGGCAATCCTGTTCGCGCTCTGCTTTGTGCCTGCCGCGCTGGCCGAGGAGGAAACGCCGGAAACCACGGATACCCCGACCGCCGTCCCCACCGCTGTCCCGACCGAGGAACCGCCGATAACGCAGGCCCCGACCGAGACCCCGCAGGCAACGGAAGAGCCCGAAGCGACGCCGGATCCCGAGGAGACGCCCGCGCCCGAAATCATCAATGAAAACGCCCGTGTCACCATCGGCGCGGATCTGACCGAGGCACAGCGCGACCAGATCTACCGCGACTTCGGCATCACGAGAGGTACCGTACAGGAGATCATCGTCACCAACGCCGAGGAGCGCGCCATCCTGGAGGGCATCGTGTCCGAGCGCAAGATCGGCAAGCGCGCCCTATCCTGTGCGTATATCGAGGCCTTGCCCGAGGGTTCCGGCCTGACCATCGAGCTGTATAATATCAACTATTGCACCAAGGATATGTATAAGGGTGCGCTGCTCACCGCCGGCGTGACCGACGCGAAAGTGATTGTCTCCGCGCCGTTCGCCGTCTCCGGCACGGGCGCGCTGACGGGCATCTACAAGGCCTATGAGAGCATCAAGGGCTCCGAACTGTCCGATTTGGCCAAGATCATCGGCGCGGAAGAGCTGGTGTTGACCGGAGAGCTGTCCGAATATATCGGTTCCGAGGAAGCCACTGCCGTCATCGCCGAGCTGAAGGCGATATTGGATCGGACGAAGGATATGTCGGATGACGAGGTGCGCGCCGAAATTCGGAAAATCGCGCAGGAAAACAATGTCTCCCTAACCGACAACCAAATCAACCAGCTAATCACGCTCTGCCGCCGCTATGAGGGCCTGGATGTGGCCGAATTGCAGGCGCGGCTCGTGGATCTTGCCAAGGGCGCGGAAGGCGCGGGCAAGTTCCTCCAGGGTCTGAGCGACGCGTGGGAAAGCGTCAAGGGCTTCTTTGTCGGCATCGGCAACTTCTTCGCAAAACTGTTTGGCGGGGGCTAATCTGAATAAACGGATGAAACGGGGCTGCATAAGCGGTCTCGTTTTCTTGTGCGCCAATGTAAAATCCCCGAAAAATCTTGCTATTATAAAGAAATACGGAAATATCCTATTGACAACGCAATCGTTATCCTATATCATACCTACGCACCCCGCCGAGGGGTTGTTTTTTGGTGTACAGAACCTATATAAGGAGAAACAAAAATGGCCGCAGAAGCACGCGTGAAGATCACATTGTCTTGCACGGAATGCAAGCAGAGAAACTACAATACGTTCAAGAACAAGAAGCATAATCCGGATCGCTTGGAGATGTCCAAGTATTGCCGATTCTGCCGCAAGCACACCGCGCACCGCGAATCGAAATAAGAGGATAGGCATGAAGAAGGCACTTGTGTTGATTGTGACCTTGCTGATGGTCGCAAGCATACTGGTTGGTTGTGGTCGCATTAGGGTCGATGAGACGTCAATGCCATACAATCCCGTTCCCAATATAATGGGGCTTGTATACAGTGATGCAAAATATGTGCTTGAGATCGCGGGGTTCAGAGTTACAGAAATCGAAGTGGACGCAAGTTCCATATTGCCCAACAGCGCCTATGACAGATCCGTAAAGAAAGGCGAAGTTTTCAAGGTCAGCGATGAAGTAAATCCAAGATACGTTGATAACGAGATCAAACAAATGTCAAGAGACGGCAATGTGTTCATCTATTACGCAAAGGAAGACTACCTTACGGATGATGTGACACCAACGGCGTCTCCGACGCCCCCGTCTCCAATGACGTCTCCCCCTGGCGACATCCCGATAGATGCCACCCATTTCCCGGACGCGAATTTCCGCGCTTTTCTGCAGAATGAGGTGAATCAAATGGACGGGAACGGCGTTGAATACGGTTGGGATGGGGAGCGTGACTGCATAGATGAGAACCGTGACGGCGTCTTATCCGCTGCGGAAAGAGCGGAGATTACGAAGATAGATGTGCGAAAATTGGGGATTACCTCGCTGCAAGGCATTGCATACTTCCCCGCGCTGACGCACCTGTATTGCATGGATAACAGGATAGAATGGTTGGATGTATCCAATAATACGAAACTGATCGTGATAAATTGCAGGGGCAATCGTTTGAATGCGCTGGATCTCAGCGAGAACAAAGTGTTATCGCAACTGTGGTGCTATGACAACCCGAACATCCGCATATTGGACTTGCGCAATAACAAGAGCTTGGTCACGCTACGCTGCTCAAATACCGGGCTCAGCAGCTTGGATGTTTCCCAAAACCCCGAATTGGTACGCTTAGTGTGCGCCGACAACGAATTGACGAGCTTGGATGTCAGCAATAACAAAAAGTTGCACTTGATAGAGGTGTACGGGAACTATCTGCAGTCACTGAAGCTTTGGTCGGGGTATGCGGATCATGTCGAGAATTTGCTGATACAGAACACACAGAAGTACTGGTGTAATGATTCCGTGAAACAGACCTTCCTCAGTGTTGGGGGCGATCAGTGGCCGTTTAGCATATCCGGTTGCGCCATCCCATGGGATTGGTATGACAGGCTGTTGATCAATATTGAACCGTAGAGATTAGACGGCACGCGCCCACATATTTAACCCTCAAGAATGAAATGCGAAGATCGCAGAAAGGTACGATATAAAATGGCAGACGAAAAGAAAATCGCAAGAAAACCCAAGAAGGAAAGAAAGTTCCGCCCGGGCCGCTATCTGAAAGAGATGTGGGGCGAGGTGAAGAAGCTTTCCTGGCTCTCCGTTCCCGACCTCGTGAAGCATACGATCGCGGTTATCGTGTTCGTGCTTCTGATGTCCGCATTGGTATTTGGCTTCGATCAGGCTTTCGGCGCGGGCGTGAAGGCTCTTGGCAGCATCAGCGCGGGCGTGGAGACAGGGGAAACTGTGCCGCATGACCACGACGGCGACGGCATACCCGACCATGGCGATGAGGACCACGAAGACAGCCCCGCTCCGTAACGGGAGGGAGGTAGCTTATGCGTCAGGAAACGAAGTGGTATGTTTTGCATACCTATTCCGGTTATGAAAATCGGGTCAAAGAGGATTTGGAAAAATCCGTGGAAAACGCAAACCTCGGGGAAGTCATCCTGGAGGTGAAGTATCCCACGGAGGAAGTCATTGAGGTGCTGCCCGGCGGCAAGCGCAAGACCACGACCCGCAAGATTTATCCGGGCTATGTCATGGTCAAAGTGTTGGTCGACGTGGTGGAGCGCCCCCGCGCAAGCGGGCAGGGCGTCAGCTTAGATTTGGTGATGAACCCGCGCGCCTGGTATATCATGCGCAACACGCGCGGCGTCACGGGCTTTGTGGGCGCGGGCAGCAAGCCCAGCCCCCTCAGCGACGAGGAAGTCGTCGCCATGGGCGTGGAGCGCATCCCCATCGTGCTGGACATCGAAGTGGGCGAAACCGTGCGCGTCATCTCCGGCCCCTTGGAGAATTTCATGGGCAAGATAGACAGCATCGATATCGACCGCCAAAAGGTGAAGCTGCACGTCTCCATGTTCGGTCGCGACACCCCGGTGGAGTTGGATTTTATTCAGGTCCAGAAACTGTAGGCTAAGTAATAAGTAAAAAGTAACAATGTAGAGAGCTATGCTCTCAACGCGCCCTCTCTGCATTCTGCACTATTACTTATTCCTTATAAAGTGGCAGGGGAGGCACCCCGGACCACAACCCAATACTATATTAGGAGGAAACAGCAATGGCAAAGAAGATTACCGGCTATGTGAAACTGCAAATTCCCGCCGGCAAAGCCACCCCCGCGCCGCCCGTCGGCCCCGTACTGGGCCAGCACGGCGTCAACATCATGGGCTTCTGTAAGGAGTTCAACGAGCGCACCGCCAAACAGGTGGGGCTCATCATCCCCATCGTGATGACGGTGTATCAGGACAGATCCTTCACCTTTATCACCAAGACCCCGCCCGCCGCCGTGCTCATCAAAAAGGCCGTCGGTATCGAGAGCGGTTCGGGCGTCCCCAACAAGACCAAGGTCGCCACGATCACCCAAGCGCAGATCCGCGAGATCGCCGAGCTGAAAATGCAGGATCTCAACGCCGCCAGCTTGGAAGCCGCAGAGCGCATGGTCGCAGGCACCGCCCGCAGCATGGGCGTTGTCGTGGCACAGTAAGGGGGGGACAGAATATGAAACACGGTAAGAATTACGTCGCCAGTCGCGCATTGGTCGACTCCCTGAAACTCTATGACGTTCGCGAGGGTCTCGAACTGGCGCTGCAAACCGCAAAGGCCAAGTTTGATGAGACCATCGAAGTCTCCGTCCGCTTGGGCGTCGACTCCCGCCATGCCGACCAGCAGGTTCGCGGCGCGGTTGTGTTGCCCCACGGCACAGGCAAAAAGCTGCGCGTCCTCGTGTTCGCCAAGGCGGACAAGGCGCGTGAAGCACAGGAAGCGGGAGCGGATTTCGTCGGTGATGAAGACCTCGTAAAGAAGATTCAGACCGAAAACTGGTTTGGGTTCGACGTCTGCGTCGCCACGCCTGATATGATGGGCGTCGTCGGTCGCATAGGCCGCGTGCTCGGCCCCAAGGGCCTGATGCCCAACCCCAAGAGCGGCACGGTTACCATGGACGTCGCCAAGGCGGTCTCGGATATCAAGGCCGGTAAGGTCGAATACCGCGTGGATAAGACGAACATCGTCCACTGCCCTATCGGCAAAAAGTCTTTCGGCATCGAAAAGTTGGAAGAGAACCTTTCTACGCTGATGGAAGCCATCATCAAGGCCAAGCCTGCGGCAGCCAAGGGTACCTACATTAAGAGTCTCGTCGTCTCCTCGACCATGGGACCGGGCATCAAGCTGAATGCGCTGAAGTTCTAAGACTATCGTTATACTGCTTAAATCGGTGAACTGCCCCGCAGTTCGCCGGTTGTTTTTTTATCTAGCCTGTGATACCATATACGCGAAAACAGCAAAGGAGCAGGTCTATGAAATTCACCTTACCCGAACCGCAATTCATTGCAGACGCAAGAAAGCAGAGCAAGGGGCGCAAACTCATCATCGAGTTGCTGATTTTCCTCTTGGTTTTCCTGATTTGCTCGGCCATATCGGGTGCAATCTCTACGCCCTTCATACTCCTTAGCCCCGCGTTTCGCGACTATGTAAGTGCCATCACGGCAGCGGCGAGCAGCGGCGCGTTATACCTCGAAACCGTATTCGAGCAAGCTGCCGTCTTCACGAATTCTTTATCGGCGCTTATGGTTTTCGTATCGCTCTTTGCCACCGCCGCAACCATAGGCGGCGTCTTGATCTATACGAGGTACATCGAAAAGCGTTCCCCGCCCACCCTGGGTCTGCGCAGGGCCAACGCAAAGCCCCTGTCGGAATATCTCCTCGGTCTTGGCATCGGCACCGCGATGCTCCTTGCGTCCGCCTTGATTTCCGCCGCGTTCGGCACGGTGCGCGCGTTCACCCTTGCGGATACCATACGCCCCCTGCCGCTGCTCCTGCTCTTTGTCGGATTCTTGATACAGGGCGCGTCCGAGGAGCTACTGTGCCGGGGCTATCTGATGACCTCCATCGCGCGGCGCAGTAAGCCCATCGTAGCTATCATCGTCTCGGCCATCGTCTTCGGCTTACTGCATATAGCCAATGCCGGGCTGACCTGGCTTGCCATGTTGAACCTCATACTCTTTGGAGCCTTTGCCGCCGTATACTTTATCAAGCGTGGCAGCATTTGGGGCATAGCCGCCATCCATTCCGCCTGGAATTTTGTACAGGGCAACGTCATAGGCGTAGAAGTCAGCGGTTCCGGGATGGCGGACTCCATATTCCGTTTGTCCTTCCACCCGGGGCGCGACCTCATCACAGGCGGCTCTTTCGGCTTGGAGGGCGGTCTCGGTGTAAGCGTCGTCCTGATCCTCGGCATATTGATTACGCTCCTGACCAAAGCAAGGGAAGCGACGGAACCGGAGTTGTTGCCGAGCCAAGAAGCGCAGGCTGTCCCGCAATAAAGGCAATGGATATCTTCAGAAATCAAACACCTCTGCGTCGCACAGGGGTGTTATGTTTATTTTTTCATTCCCAAAACCAAACGCTCTCTTTCTTCGTCTAACATACGAACGTTCAAACAGCGGAGGAAACTATGGAGGACATACCGCGTGACAAATGACGAATTCTCGGAACGCATACTTGCGATGACCCAAACCCTATACCGCGTCAGCTATGCGCACCTGTCGCAGAGCTGCGACCGCAACGATGCGGTGCAGGAATGCCTGTGCAGGGCCTGGCAGAAGCGGCATCAACTCAAGGATGCGTGCTATATGCAGACCTGGGTGATCCGCATCCTTATCAACGCCTGCCACGATATACAACGGAAACGGGGGAGGGAAGTGCCGGGCCCGGGCGATGCATGGGCAACACTGCCCGCCGCTCCACCCGATGCGGACGTGGAATTGCACGATGCACTGTTACGGTTGGAGCCCGCTCTGCGCGTGCCGATAGTCCTGCACTATATGGAGGGTTATGCGATCCGTGAAATCGCGCAAATCCTGCGCTTGCCGGAGGGCACGATAAAGACACGTATGGCAAGCGGGCGGCGAGCCTTGAAACACATGCTATCGGAGGTATAAGATGCGGGATATAGACTTGAAAAACGCGTTTGGAACGGCGGATCGTGACTTCCATAGGAACCTCTATTTCACCTTGGCAAAATTGCAAGCAGAAAGAGAGAGCAAACCCATGAAAAAAAGATTCGCACGCAGACTGTGCCTTGTTTTAACAGTCGCACTGATGCTCATATTGATTACTGGTGCCGCGTTGGCGCTGAGCAATGCCTGGGGCATGATGGATTTCCTTCGCGAAAGGAGCGGCGTGGAGGTTCTGCCCGAAGCCGTCGATATCGTTCAAAAAGGAATGCCGCAAACGGGCGCGCAGACCGAGCATGCCAACTTCTCGGTGCGCGAGGCGATCTACGATGGACAAGTCGTCTATATTGTCGTGGATGCCAAGCCGACCCGGCCCGATTACCTGCTCCTGGGCGGCGATACCTGGCCGGAGTATCCCATCAGTGACTTGGGCCCCTTGTTTGAAGACAGAGACGGCTTGATAGAGACCTATGCTGCCGAAAACAATTTGATCTGTGTCAAGGCGGATATCGGATCGCCGGATGATGCCACAGAAGGCTCCATGGATTACATTGTGGAAGCCGACGGAACGCTTGTCTTTATGCTCAAATTCAAATATGACAGCGCAGACGCTGAGCTTGCGTTCAGCATAGGATGCGTAAGTGCTTTGTTTATCGAAAGCGAAGGACAGACGAAAATAGACATAGACAATCTGCAGATAAGTACGCTGACCGCCGCGCTCCGCAATACAGGCACGGAAACGGTGGTCAGCACAGCGACGGCAACCTATGCCGACTGCGGCGTCCGCGTGGACAAAATCACTCTCACAGGTTCGGCCATGGCAATCTACGCGAGAATAGAGTATACGGTGACCGACGTGGAAAAATTCGCCCAAATGGACGGCTGCCTGTGGTTTGAGTTTGTGGATGCAAATGGCGAGCGTCTGCCCATGGGCGCGTATGGCGGCGCTTCCGTGCAGGCATTGGACGAAAGCGGCACGCGCTTTGAACTGACGGACAACTTGCGGGCTGCGGCAACCCTGCCCTCGAAAGTCATCCTGCGCGCCTACCGCTACGACGAGCAAATCCGATACGAAACGCATAGCTTCGGAATGGAATAAGCTTATCGGTCAATCAAACAACCCCCGTGCATTGCGGGGGTTTTGTATTGTGCTTTGGCAACCTGACGCTATTCTTGACGCTACCCACACCCCGTAAATAGCGTCAAAAACGACAAAAGCGACAGGAGCGTCGGCAATAGGCAGTGTAGCCTGGTTCAATGCGACAATGTTCAGTGCGCAATGTTCAGTATAGAACCCATTGCGCGTTGCGCGTTGAGCATTGATGCATTGCCGCAACTTTATTTCGGCATAAAAAAACTATGGATTGCGCCATCGTGGAGTTATCATTAAATAAGTCCAATTTATTACCATGTATATACTACCTATATCATTATATTGATTTCTTGACACTGTTGGCGCTTTTGACGCTATTTACAGGGTGCGGGTAGCGTCAAGCCATCACAGTCAATGCAAAAAGGACAGGACAGCCCTGTCCTTTTCCCGATAGCAAATACCCTTGCGTGCCCCGTCATTCCATCACGTCAACCACCCCAACTATCCGCCACTCGCCGTTGAACAGGCCCAGCACGGCTTGCATACAACGGTTTTCGCTGCCGGTATTTATGATATACCCATATGCGGTGATGCGGTTTGCGTCCCGCAATGCCCACACCAGCTCCGTATCGGCATACCAAACCGGAGCAACAAACTCATCCGCTACATAGTCTATCCACCAAAACATCTGTGCGTCCACGCCGAGCTGCTCCTGCAGGAGCGCACGGAGCGCCGCGTCCAACTCTTCCGTTAAATCAGCGGCCTTTGGGGTGAGCCAGAGCCACGCGTCATACCAGTTGTTATGATAACGTTCCCAGGCGTCGGGAACCTCCATAACGATATCCTCCCGCTCGCCCATGCCGCCGAACACCACGCGCAGACTGGCGGCCTGTATGTTCTCCGGCCCGCCGAGCGGCCCCAAATCGATCCACATCTGGCACCAGCCGCCCATGCCGTCTTCGGCCTGCACATCGAGGTTCTCTGTCCTCTCGCTGCCATCCGCCAGCGTCATGGTGAGCCACATATCGATCTGCGCTTTCATTTGTTCGATGGAGAAGCCCCCGTCATAATCGGTATTGCTGCGAAAACCCGACTGTCTTGTAAAGGCATCCGTGAGATACACCGTTTTCTGCCTGTATGTCACGCAGAACCAGATGCTGTCCGAGAACGGATAACCCGCGATGCTGTCCCGCATCACCGCAAACAGGCTCTCGCAGACCTCGGGCGGAATCGGCGCAAAGGGGTTGATCGGGCTATCCGCTATGACGAGCGCATCCGCCACCTCATACCACGGGTGCCGAACATTCCATTGCGACATGCCGTACTGCTCGTACACCTTTCCGTCCGCCATATAGCGCGTGATCTTTGTGCGTTCGTAAATGGGAAGTTCCAGAAATGTGGCGGGGGTTCCATCTTGGTAGAACCAGGTACCTTGGGTGTAATCGCCGCCGACCGGGGCGTCCTCGGAGTAGACCGCTTCGTCGCGCACCGGTACCAGCCAAGTCGAAACTATTTTGTAACTGATTACATCCCGATACACCATCACCCCGTCTGCGTCGTAGTAGGTTCGTTGCGACTCGTTCCCGGCACTGTCATATTGCATCGCAAAGCGGTACAGCAATGCGCCGTACACATACACAGAGCGACCCGTCTCCAATCTGTCTATATTGTAGGTGCTTTCAACGCGCTTGGTTTCCTTGCCCTGCGCGTCATAGCCTATTTCCGTCAACGCAACGCCGCGCTCGTCGTTGATTCTCTTCTCGAACATATATTCCGGCCCATTGAGCGGCGCGTAATAGCGTTCCACCCAAGCAGGGTTTGCGTTTTCATAGTAAAGCAGCCCGTCGGCCAGGGAGAACGCACTGGAGCCCACGCCCGCCACTATGTTGGGGTATGCGCCCCACGCAACCTGCCCGTTCTCGTCCGCCAGATAATATGCGTCCGTTCGGAACAGGGGCATATGCGCCGCGTCGTAAAGCAACGTGCGAGAGAGAACATAGGCAACGCCGTCCCCGTCCGTATAGGGCAGCTCCCATTCGTCATAAGGCCCGTTATAATCCCCGCGCGCCCCAAATCCTTGCGGCCAGTTGTTGGGGGTAGTCGGTATAATATCATCGAAGTAGAACGGCTCGCCCCTTGGGGTCTCTTCCTCCGGCGGCACAACCACTTCCACATCGCCCTCGGTCGCCTTGCGCCCCTGCAACGCGCCCGTCACGAACAGGGTACCCAAGCCGCAGACCAACACCAGCAGCGCCGTCAACGCTACGCCAAGTACCCTGCGCGGCAGCGGCGCGCGCGTTCGTTTTTCCTTCCTCTGCATCGAAACCATAAGCTTGACGCCCGGGGTTTCGTCGCTCTGCAGCGCCCTGCGCAGCAGGGCATCCATATCAGGCTTCTTTTCCATATTCGGAAACCATTCCTTTCTCAATCATACTTCTTGCCTGTGACAGGCGGCTCTTCACCGTGCCCGGCGGAATGCCCAGCGCGCTCGCGATCTCATTTACGCGCAGACCGTTGGTATAGTACATCACGACAAGCAGGCGATAATTGTCCGGCAATTCTTCGACCATACGCCTGCACAGAGTAATCTCTTCTTGGGAGAAAAATTCCTCCTCGGCGCTCGGCGCGCTGCCCTGCCGCAGTTCCGGCGCAAACTCCGTCTCCGGTGCAATGTCCCGGCGCCGCGCGTATTTCCGCTTTCGGCTCCGCCACAGATAGGCAGCGGTGGAGAGTAGAAAGCCGCAGGGACTGTCCATCTTTTCGATCCTGCGCAACTGGCGGAACGCGGAAAAGAAGGTATCCTGAAACAGATCCTCCGCGTCCTCGCGCCGCCACGTAACGCTGCGGCAAAACCGATATACGGCATCCGCGCAAGTGCTGACCAATTCCTCCTGTATCATAGCAACCTTTCCGATCTGTACAAATCTTCACCCTGTTATAGTCATGAGCCATGAAATGGTTCACTCCATTATACAAATTTCAGCGGCGCTGTCTACGCCATTGCCAAAATGCGAATTTAGCTATATAATGCAGTTGAAGGAGTATATAGCTATGGATGAAAGAATGGAACACACAATGAGATATGCCGCGCCGCGCGACCACACGACCGCGCGGGAAGCCCTCACCACCGCCTTTGCCGCCATGCGCGAGAAGGGCTATGACGCCGTAAACCAAATCGTGGGCTATCTGCTCTCCGGTGACCCCACCTATATCACCGGCTATAAGAACGCGCGTTATCTGATGATGCGCGTGGAGCGGGATGAGCTGATTGAGGAACTGGTGCGCGTCTATATGGCCAGCGGGGACAGCCAATAGTATGCAGCGCATTGTCGCGTTTGATGTGGGCGAGAAGCGTATAGGCATCGCCGTTTCCGATGCCCTGGGCTGGACTGCACAGGGTCTGGAGACCTATGTCCGCAAGAACTTGGAGACGGATATAGACTATCTGCTTGCCGTCGCCGCACGTTATAGGCCCTGCAAACTGCTCTTTGGCATACCCCGCAATATGGACGGCAGCTATGGCCCGCAGGCGGAGCGGACGCGCCGCTTTGCGGACAGACTGGCGCAGAAGTGGGAGGGGGAACTGACCTTCGAGGATGAACGGCTCACCACCGCCCAGGCGCGCAATGTCCTCATCGCCGCGGACGTTTCCCGCAAAAACCGCAAGGCCGTTATCGATAAGATGGCTGCTTCGCTTATATTACAAAGTTATTTGGATAGGATAGGGAAGAGGGGGTAGCACCCATATGGAACAGACCAAAGACACGATCATCACCCTGATCGATGAAAACGGCAGGGAAGTGGAATTCGACCTCGTTCTCAGCTTCGATTACGAGAAGCGCCGCTTTGCCGCGCTGTTTCCGCTGGAGGATGTGGAGAACGTCGCGGATGATGAGATCGTTCTCTTGGAGATCATCCGGGAGGATGGCGGCGAAATCTATCGCCCCATCGAAAACGAGGTCTATCAGGACGAGGTGTTCGACGCGTTTATGGAGCTCTGGGAAGAGATGGACGAAGACGAAGATGCGGAAGAATAGCTTCCTGCTTCTGCTTCTCTCGTTCTTCTTTTGCGCCGCCTGCGCATCCCCTGCCGGCGAATTTCACGCAGGCATAGAGCTTGTCACCCCCACGCCGCCGCAAGCGGCGCTCGAAATTGCTACGCCGAAACCGACGCCCGAACCAACGCCCAAGCCGACGGCAACGCCGAGCCCCACCGCGGAGCCGATGCCAACGCCCGTCCCCACGCTGGATCCCGACGGTAAATATATCGCCCTGACCTATGATGACGGACCGCACGAGACCTATACCGCGCGGCTCCTTGATATTCTGCGCGAGAACGAAGTGCGCGTCACCTTCTTTGTGCAGGGCAAGCAATTACAAAGCGACGAGGCCGCCGAACTGCTCCGCCAAGCCGCTCTCGACGGGCATGAGATAGGCTCCCACACCTGGAGCCATATCGATATGAAGAAGGAATCGGAAGCGAAAATGCGTTCCGAGCTGTCGCGCACTTCCAACCGCATCGAAGAGATCACGGGTACGCGCCCGCTGTTGATGCGCCCGCCCTATGGCAATCACAACGGCACCGCCCGCAAGGTGGCGCGGGAGTTGGGACTTGCACTCATTTTGTGGACCGTAGATACGAAGGACTGGTCCAGTAACAATGCGGCTAAAATTCTGCAAGAAGTGCGGCGCGCCGCCAAGCCAAACGGCATCATACTCCTGCACGACATAAAGAAAGCCAGCGTGGACGCCACGGAATCCATCATACTCTGGCTGAAAGAGCAAGGTTATACCATACTCACAGTCGGTGAGCTCCTCGCCCTGCGCGGCGAACCAGAGCCGGGCATCGTGTATCGGAGCGGGGCGCCGGTGGGGTAAAAAATGCGCAAAATTCCGAAAACCCCTTGACATAGGCCAATACTCTGCTATACTACGCAATGGCATTGTCGTCACCGAAGACAGCCGGTTGCAAATTACTTCGTGTAATCTGCGTAAATCCTGCCGAGGTTGGACAGTCAAGCGTAATCGTTTCGCGTGCAGTCCTCCCGCTGGTGACGGGAGGACTATTTATATAGGAGGTAAACCATGGCAAATGTCAAAATCATCGAAGCCAAGGCCGCGCGGGTGCAGGAAATCGCCGCAAACATCGCGCGTGCACAGTCTGTGATACTCTTTGATTATCGCGGGCTGACAGTCGCCGAAGTGACCGAGCTGCGCAACGAAATGCGCAAGGCGGGCGTAGAGTATGTTGTTTTGAAGAACAATTTAGTCGAGCGCGCGGGCGAGGTCGCCGGAATCGACGCCAAGCTGAATGATATGCTCTGTGGCCCGGCCGCGTTCGCATTCGGGTATGACGACGCCGTCGCCCCGGCACGCATTCTGAAAGCCTTTATCAAAAAGGTCAAGAAGTGCGAGCTGAAGGGCGGTATTGTGGAAGGCAAAGTTGTTTCCATACGTGAAGTGGAAGCGATTGCCGACCTGCCGAGCCGTGAAACGCTCATTGCCCGCTTGTTGGGCAGCATGATGTCCCCGATTTCCGGGCTGGCGATCGTCTTGGATCAGATCGCAAAACAGAAAGGCTAACCTGAAAAACAAGTTTTTCAGGTTGCAAGTCGCAACCAAAACAAAAAATAATTAATTAAAGGAGTAACCCATGAATAAAGAACAACTGATTGCGGATATCAAAGCCATGTCCGTTTTGGAGCTCGCCGAGCTGGTCAAGGTGCTGGAAGAGGAATTCGGCGTATCCGCCGCCGCCACCGCCGTTGCGGTCGCTGGCCCTGCCGCTGCCGTCGAAGAAGTCGAAGAGAAGACCGAGTTTGACGTCATCCTGAAAGACATTGGCACCGAGAAGATCAAGGTCATCAAGGTCGTGCGCGAGCAAACCGGCCTGGGCCTCAAGGAAGCCAAGGACGTCGTGGACAATGCCCCCAAGCCCATCAAGGAAGGCATCTCCAAGGAAGACGCCGAGAAGCTCGTCGCCGCATTCAAGGAAGTCGGCGCAACCTGCGAAATCAAATAAGCTGTACCGCTATAGAACAAGAGACCGTCACGTGCGGTCTCTTTGTTTATGGTTGCAGCGCTGCCTGCGGGTCGAAGTCCGTCACGCGCATTTTGGCTCGGAGTATGCGGAACACGCTTTCATTGAGACGCTCGGTCGAGATGCGTCCATCCGCTGCCGCTTCACAAAGCGCGTCCATGATGCGCGTTTGCAACTCGTGGCGCGGGCCGCAGAGTATCATATCACCGCCCGCCAAAATGAACTGCACGGCCGCCGTTTCAATGGAATACTCTGTGCTCAGCCCCTCCATGCGAAAATCATCGCTGATCACAAATCCTTCAAAGCCCAACTCTCCGCGCAATATATCCGTGATCCAAACCTTGGAGACGGTCGCGATATCGCCGTCCACCTCAGGATACAATATATGCGCCGTCATAACCGCGTCGGCGCTCTGCACGCATGCGGCGAAGGGGATCAATTCATAGTCCCGCATCTCTTCCAGACTTCTATATACAGCGGGCATCACAATATGGGAATCCTCCGGCGTCGCGCCGTGGCCGGGGAAATGCTTGGCCACGGCCAGGCAACCGCCCTCATGCAGACCCTGTATGCAGGCCGCACCGATATTTGCCGTCACCTCCGCGCTGCTGCTGATGATGCGCCGCCCCATAAAGGTGGAGGATGGATCTTCTGCCACATCCAGCACGGGCGCGAGATCTATATTGATGCCCGCGCTTACGAGTCCCCGCCCCACAAAGGCGAAGGTTTCGCGCGCCAGTTCGGGGTCATCCTTCTCGCCCAGCGTGGCGGCACTCGCGGGTCGCTCGGGCCACGTAAAGCGCAAAACAACGCCGCCTTCTAAGTCTATACTGACCAAAAACGGGATATCGGAGAGACTCGTCTCGTGGATTGCTTCCGTCAGCTGTTTGCAGAGCGCAAAACCGCCGTCGGGGGCATTGCGGTCGATGTTCGTGCCGAACAAAATGACATTGCCGATGTGGCGCGTCTGCAGAAGCTCCACGAAGGTATCGCTGATTGTATCCCCTCCCGAAAAGCCGAACATGCAGAGCTGGCCCAGCTTCTCCTCGGTCGTCAAAGTGTCGATATAAGCCCACAGCCAGTCCTCCTGCGTGGGCTCGGGCGTCGGCGCGGGCTCGGGTGTTGCTTTCGGGGTGGGTACGACCGTCGCAAAGCCGCTCCCCATAACCGAAACGCTGCCCGGCGCGCCGCCACAGGCCATCGCTGCAGACAAAAAGAACGACAGGCAGAGAAGTATGCAGATGAAGGGTAACGTCTTGCGCATGCGACTCCCTATGTAAGCGAGAAATTGAGCGTATCAATAAAACACGGAGCAGAGCGAACTCTGCCCCGATGGTGGAGCAGGTAACGGGGTTCGAACCCGTGATCTCAGCTTGGAAGGCTAATGTGTTACCACTACACTATACCTGCAACTCCGAACGTTTGGAAGTATAACACAACAACATTTGAATTTCAATACCGCAATGTGTTATACTTTACTCAGAATAAAAATGCATCGGGAGTTTTATGCTGCGAAATACACAGACACATATCGATCTATCCGCTATCGAACATAATATTGGAGCCGCGCGCGCGCATTTGGACGCGGGGACAAAGATTATGGCCGTCGTCAAGGCCGAAGCCTATGGGCATGGTCTGGTACCCGTATCGCAATATCTGGAGACGAGGGGCTTGGCCGAATGCCTTGGCATCGCCATTGTGGAAGAGGGCGTGACTTTGCGCGAAGCGGGCGTGCAGCTGCCCGTTTTGGTGATGGGGGCGGCGGATGCACCGCATATGCGGGAAGCGATCGCACAGAATCTCGCGCTCACGGTCTTCGATGTGGAGAGTCTTGCGCAGGCCGCGGCATATGCAACGCAGATGAACAAGGCGGCCTATATCCATATCAAGATCGATACGGGCATGAACCGCATAGGCATACGCGACGCGCAGACCTTTAACGCCATTCTGGCACAGTTCAGGGCCTGCCCGTTGTTGCGCTTCGCGGGCCTGTTCACGCACTTTGCCAAATCCGAATCGGATCCCGAATTTACGCTGGCACAGGCGGAACGCTTTGAGAAATTCGCGCGCCGCGCGAAGCATGCAGGCTTTTCGCCGCTCCTGCACGCGGCCAACAGCGGCGGCGTGTTCACAGAGCGCCCCGGCCTACGCTTTGATATGGCGCGGCAGGGCATCTCCCTGTACGGATATCACCCCGACCCCGCGCAGACGGAAAAATATGTACTCGCGCCCGCGCTTTCCTGGCATACCCGCGTTGCGCAAATCAAGACGGTCCCGACGGGGGAGGGGATAGGCTACGGCCTGCGCCACGTCACCGCGCGCGACACCGTTGTCGCCACCCTGCCCGTGGGCTATGGCGACGGCTATAAGCGCTGTCTCTCGGGCAAGAGCGAGGTGCTGATACGCGGCAGGCGCGCGCCCGTTCTGGGTACAGTCTGCATGGATATGATTATGGCGGACGTGACGGATATCCCCGGCGTGCAAACGGACGACGCGGTCGTGCTGCTCGGGGAGCAGGGCACGGAGCGCATCACGGCGGACGAACTGGCGGCTCTGGCGGATACGATCTCCTATGAGATATTGCTTTCTATTTCGGCGCGGGTGCCGCGCGTTTATCTTTAGTTGAAGGGAACAAATTAAATGAAAAGAGCAGTAATTCTATTAATGATACTGGTTTTATTTCTTTCCGGCTGCGCACGCGAAAGAGCGACACTCGATATTGGCGATATTAAAAACGGCGACACATCAGATTTGCATATGCAAGAGCCGGATTTTATAGAAATTGAATGGCTCGGTATCGATTGGAATCTAATTGAATTCCCGCTTGACCCAAAGGAAATAAAAATTCCGGCAGATGTGTCGTCAATCGCCACTAAGGAAGATGCGATTAAAGTGGGGGGAGCAATCATAGAAAACTTTTGGGAAAACGGTAAATTCCCCGATTATGTATTGCTTGCAATTGTTCATTCCACGAAGGAAAACCTTTGGTATCAATAGATCAACGTGATAAAAATATTGATGACTTAATAGACTGTGGTGGCTTCTATGTTGTCATTGATGGAAGTAACTGCAAAACAATCAAAGCGTGGGTGGACGAATAGTATGCCCCACATCAAAAAACTAATCTTCACCGCTGTCTGCGTCACAATGGGCATCGTGCTGCCCATGACTTTACATGCCGTGCCGAACGGTGGCGGCATATTTTTGCTGATGCATATCCCCGTGCTGCTCTGCGGGTTGGCCTGCGGTTGGCCCTATGGTCTCGCCTGCGGCGCGCTGACGCCGCTGCTCTGCTCGCTGCTGACGGGCATGCCCCCGCCCGCCATACTGCCCTCCATGCTCTGTGAGCTGGCGGTCTATGGCGCGGTGACGGGGCTCTGCATGCGCTTTATGCCCGTCAAAAACGCATATACAAAGGTCTATATCGCGTTGCTCGCCGCCATGCTTACGGGCCGCGCCGTGTTCGGCCTTGTGAACGCCTTTATCTTCTTTGCAGGCAATTATTCCATGAAAATCTGGCTCGGTGCGGCCTTTGTCACAGCCCTGCCCGGTATTCTCATTCAAATTGTGCTGATCCCGCCACTGGTATTTATACTCCGGCGCGCAAAGTTGATTACATTGCCTTAGAGCGGCACATAGCCCGACATTCCCACCAAATACTGCCCCTGCTCGGACAGAATCCACTCAAGCAGCTTCTGCGTATTTTCGGCGCGCAAGCGCTCCGCTTCATTGCGCGGCTCGCGCGCTACGGTTACGACATAAAAGGTATCCGCAAGGGGATAGCTGCCGTTTGCGATGTTCTCGACAGTCGGTGCGATGCCATCTATGGACAGGAGCTTTATCTCGCCGCCCCGCGTCATATTCATAAGATAATATCGGAACGAATAGCCTATGGCGTTCTTATGGTTCTTGTAATCTGCAACAACCAAAACGTCTGCCATTATTCCGTGTACCCATTCCTCCGGCGCGGGCATAATCGGCGTGTCACCCATCATCTTCACGAGGGCGATTTGGCTGCCCGATTCCGCGTTGCGCTGGAAGGCGCGTATCTCCCGGCGCTTCCCGCCCACTTCGTTCCAATTTGTAACGGAACCCGAATAGATTTTCTTTATCTGTTCTGTGGATAAATCCGACACGGGGTTGCGCGCGTTCACAAAGAACACAAACGCCCCCTTGCCTATCGGAGTAATTTGCAACTGCAATGCAGCCGCTTCCGCGCGTGCGTGCATCGCGGCCGAAACATCATTCAAGAAGACAATATCCGCGCTGCCATTCAATAGATTGTGAAAGGCCTGATCCGTGCGGGTGCAGGTAACGAGATCAGAAGAGGCGTATTTATAATTCCCATCAGGCGGATATACCGCCTGCGCGAACGCCGCGTAGAGCGGGTAGAGCGCGGTCGCGCCGTCCATGCGCGGCAGTGTATCCGCATCGTCAAACTGCAAATCCGCCGCTTCGGGTAGGACGGCCAAACGGTTGTTCTCGGCAAAGGGCGTATATTCGGACAGATTGATTTGGGTAATGGGGATCTGCAGAATGGACTTGTCATAGATTCGATACCCAATCAAGCCGCCTATTGTAAGCACAAAGAGCGCCACAGGTACCAACGCGGGATACAGCTTCCATTTCTTTCGCCAAGGTTTCCAGATCAAGAAGAGAATTGCGGCCAAAGCGAAAACGCCCGCAAGGTACAGCAGCCAGGACAGTTCTGCGGGAAAGCGGTGGCTTATGACATCGGAACGCAGGATCCAATATGTCCCAAAGAGCACGATGATGCAAAAGAATAGCGTTACATAGATTCGCGTCAAAAGCGTTTTCCCAAAAGCCAGAGAAAAAAAGAGGGCAAACAATGCTGCGGCGAAGAGCCCAAAAAAGAATACTATGTCCATCTCAATCCCTCCGCCCCAAATTCCGCCGCACCCGCTTCGCCACTTCCTTGCCCGTGGGCGTGGCGGCAAGACCGCCGCGGGCGGTCTCGCGGTATTCACTGCGTATATCGTGGCCGACGATGCGCATGGTATCGACCACCTCGTCGAAGGGGATGAGACTGGTGATGCCGCAGAGGGCCATATCGGCGCAGAGCATGGCGTTGCAGGCGCCCAGCGCGTTGCGTTTGATGCAGGGGCATTCCACCAACCCCGCCACGGGATCGCAAATCAAGCCGAGCACATTTTTGATCGCCATCGCCGCCGCATCCAGCACCTGATGCGGCGAGCCGCCCGAAATCTCCACCAGCGCGCCCGCCGCCATCGCCGCCGCGACGCCCGTCTCCGCCTGACAACCGCCGTCCGCGCCGCTGACCGTCGCGTTCTTGGAAAAGAGCAGCCCAATCGCGCCCGCGGTAAAGAGCCCGTCCACCAATTGCGCATCCGTCCAACCGTTGGCTTGCCCGCACTCTACGAGTACACCGGGCAGTATGCCGCTTGCCCCCGCCGTGGGCGCGGCGACGATCAGCCCCATCGCGGCATTGACCTCCACCACTGCCATACTGGATGCAACCGCGCGGCAGGTATTGACGCCACAAAAGGAGCCGCGCCGCTGTGCATAGCGGAACAGGCGCGTGGCGTCGCCGCCCGAAAGCCCGGAGACGGATTCCATCTTCTCGGACAAGCCCTTTTGTATACTGGCACGCATTGTGACCAAATTCTTGTACATCTCAGCGCGGAGTTCATCCTCCGCGCTGCCCGACAGCTCCATTTCGCGGCGCAGCATCGCTTCCGCAAAGCTGATGCGTTCCTCGGTGCAGTAGACGGCCAGCGCCGCCCCCGTTGCAAATGTGGCGTGGTTCATATGCATAACCATACCTTTCTGAGAAGATTATTAGAGGGGGAGCGTAGAGAATCGGTATTGAAACGGGTTCCGGCGTCGAGGTGGACGCAAATTCAAATTCTCAAAGAAATCATTGCAGTCTCGATCTTCCCCGACGGTGCTATATGCGAGTCCGAATTCGGCGCAACTCCAAGGGCCGCTGTCATCCACCATATAAACAGATTCATGCTGAGACAGGTGATAGGAATATCCAATCTGTGCCATTTCGAAAGCTGTCCGCCCATTGAATACGAAAAGCGGTCTGCGCCAGTCCAGCCGAATGGGCTGTGCATCATCTAAATGCCGATACAGTTTTGATACAGTATGGACTCCGAATTCTTCGGCGGAGTTGGGATAACGCCTTGCTTCTTGCGCATACTCCACCACCATCGGGAGCAGCCAGGCAAGCAATTTGTGCTGCCCGTGTCCGTATTCGCCCTTTCTATCATGCGTTACCACCACCTCCGGCCGATAGCGGCGCATGTAGCCGACCAAAGTTTCTCGAATCTTCTCCCAATTGTTTTCTTGCTTGGCAACTTCGATAGAGCCGCTTAGCTTGCTGTTAAAGCGTGCAAAGATCGGATAATTTCGCAGTCCATTGCTCCACAATCCAGCCAGCGCTTCGCTTTCGCGCTGTCGACCGTAGATGTTGTTTGCCCTGCCTGTCAAGTAGACCACCGTCACTTTGTATCCGCGTTGTGCTGCGTAATCAGGTATGATGCCCCCAAAGAAAATATGTTCATCGTCAGGATGGGCGACGATCAACATCAAATCGCAATCCGAAAACGTTGGCCGCCAAGCCTGCTTATACCCATCCGGCGTAGTTCCCTTTGCATAGAATGCCAGTTCCGCAATTGCATCCGCGCCGTCAAAATGAATCTTCGCTGTATGCGTCCCCGCCGGAATGGGGAAATACGCGCACAAATAGCCGCCCGGCATATCCCGCCGTGTAATCGTTTCCGTTTCAAATGAAACGGAATACGCGCCGGGTTCCTGCAACCAATGCAACACAAGACTTTCGGGCAACTCGAGCAACCCGGTGAAATCTACTCGCAACTCCACTTCGCTTTTCTGTGAATTTTGCGGATAAAAAGTTCGGAAATCGTTGTCTTGTAAATAGCGAAGCCCCTTGTTCGGCGTTGAATCTGCGAAACAGTCTTGTGGAAGAGTGATCGGCGCTGCCGGATCCGGCACAGGCTGTTCAATGGCGCGCGCAAACCTGCACATGCTGAAAATACAGAATGCAGCAAGCGTATAGAGTAAAAATCTTCTGATAAGCCGATTCAACCGCATCCCTCCTTTCCTTTCGTCTGTCAATCTCTGATTTTTATCAATTATACCCCAATATAATACCTTATTCAACATAGAATAAACAGATTGAAAATGAAACTCCATACTTGTCAAAACGACACGCTTGCAATATAATATATTTGTGAGTTTTTCGGGCTGTATCTACCCGGGACAGGAAGTATTACTTTATGAAAGTATCAAAATTATTGGGCGAACGCTATAAGGAACGCGCGTATGAGATTGAGAGCCAGAATCTTATGACGCGGGGGGGCTATATCAAACAGGTCGGCAACGGCATCTATTCATTGCTGCCGCCCGCCAAGCGCATCGCCGCGAAGATAGAGAAGATCATCCGCGAAGAGATGGACGCCATTGACGGCCAGGAGGTGCTTCTGCCCGTTGCCATGCCTGCGGATCTGTGGAAGCTGTCCGGCCGCTTTGAGAGCGTGGGCAGCGAACTGCTCCGCTTCCGTGACAGGGGCGGCGCCGATATGGTGCTGGGCATGACGCACGAGGAAGCGGCGGTTCACCTCGCGATGAACATCGCGGGGACCTATCAGAAGTATCCCTTTATGATCTACCAGATCCAGACCAAGTTCCGCGATGAACCCCGCGCCCGCGGCGGTCTGATTCGCGTGCGCGAATTCACCATGAAGGACGCCTATTCCTTCCATACTTCGCAAGCGGATTTGGAAGCGTATTATGCCCGTTGCCACCGCGCCTACGAGTGCATCTTCGCCCGCGCGGGTCTGCCCGAGATGGTTTCCGTCGCATCCGATTCGGGCATGATGGGCGGTAAGGTAAGCCATGAGTTTATGTTCCTTACCCCCATAGGGGAGGATACCATCGTACTCTGCGACGCCTGTGGCTATCGCGCCAATATCGAAGCTGCGGATTCGGTTATCCATAACGAGACGCCCGCTGCATTGGAAGCTCTGCGCGAGGTGGAGACCTTCGACAAGACCAGTATCGAGGATGTGGCCACCCTCCTTGGCGTATGCCCGGAGCAGGTCTGCAAGGCCGTGGTCTATCAGCGCAACATGGACGACCGTTTCGTTCTGGTCTTCTGCCGCGGCGATGTGGAAGTCTCCGAAACAAAATTGCGCAACTTCCTGAAAGCGGAGATCCATCCCGCCGCCGATTTATCGAACGCCAATCTTTGCGTGGGTAGCATAGGCCCCGCGGGGCTAAGTGCCAACGCGGATATCTATTATGACGCAAGCTTGCGGGACGCGGGCAATCTCGTCTGTGGCGCGAACCGCGACGGTTTCCACCGCATGGGCTTCACCCCCGCGCGGGATCTGCCCAACGTGGCCTATATCTCCGTCGCCGAGGCGAAGCCCGGCGGCATTTGCCCGGAATGCGGCGCTATGGCTCTGCGCGTGGAGCGGGGGATAGAGGTGGGGAACATCTTCCAGTTGGGCAAGCGCTATACGGAGACCATGGGTATGACCTATGACGACGAGAGCGGGCAGCGCGTACACCCCACAATGGGCTGCTACGGCATCGGCGTCGGCAGGCTGATGGCCAGCGTATGCGAAGCGAAGCACGACGCCTATGGGCCGATTTGGCCCATCACGGTCGCGCCCTGGCAAGTCCAGATTTGCGCCCTGCGCACCGATGATCCCGCTGTTCGCACAGCGGCGGACGCACTCTATGCCGAACTGCAGACGGCAGGCGTGGAAGTCCTGTTTGACGACCGCGCAGTCTCGCCCGGGTTTATGTTTTCAGACGCCGACCTTTTGGGCGCACCCATACGCATCATCATCAGCCCCAAGACGATGGCGCGCGGCGCATATGAGCTGACGACCCGCGATAAGCGCATCCGCGAGGATATCGCACCCGACAACGCGCTGCAGAGCGTGCTTGACTTGATCGCAAAGTTGGAAATGGAAATTTCGGCACAGGTGCCGGATAGAATATAATACACCAACAGGAGACTTGAAAATGGAGAAATTCAACAATACCCCGCAAGTCGTCGATGGCTTGAAGCCCGACAAACTCGCACCGGAGACGACGGTAAAGACGGCGCGTACCTTTCTGTTCTTGATGGCAGTGTTCACCGCTGCCAATGTCCTCTTCTTCGTTACGAATTTGGATGTCATGTTTATGTTTGCATCAGCGATGGCTATGTTGGTGCAGATCCTCGCAATTCTAAATGGTGTCAGCGGCGTCGGCATTGCGCTCTCTGCTGTTATCGCCGCCGTGTTTTTTACCCTTTGGTTCTTTTGCAATAAAAAGAAAGGAATCATGTTGGCCGCACTTGTCGTTGCGATTGTGGATACTCTCTGTCTCGCTTTATTTTATTATTTGACAATGGGTTCTTCGCGTGGTTTCAGCGGGGGAGACGTCGTTGGAATTATATACCACATCATCCTCATCTTCAGCACGGTGCAGGGTCTCCGATCCATAAAGAAGATTCAGGAGCGGGAAGAACAACAGGCAGCTGCCGCGTATATGGGGGAACCTATATTTGCAGACAGCACCGCACCGGAAGCGGCGGAAGATACCTCCGCAGCGACAGAGACCCGGTAAAACAATATGGACGGCATAATGAATTTTATCGAATCATTGTTCGGTTCCCTGATGGGGATGACGGGCGGAAGTGTCATCAAGATGCTTGTGATGTGGGCTCTCGGCGCGCTGCTGATTTACCTTGCCATACGCCATAAGATGGAACCCGGTCTGCTCTTGCCCATGGGCTTTGGCGCGATTTTGGTCAATCTGCCTATGTCGGGCGCAATCACACAGGTCATTCACGGATTGACGGAGACCGGCCCTCTGTCCGTGCTCTTCGATGCGGGCATCGCGAACGAGCTATTCCCGCTCCTGCTCTTTGTCGGCATTGGGGCGATGATAGACTTTGGGCCACTGCTAAGCAATCCCAAGCTTCTCCTCTTCGGCGCGGCGGCGCAGTTCGGCATATTCGTAACCTTATTGCTGGCCGTCGCACTCGACGCCAGTGCCCTGCCGATCAGCTTTACCTTGCAGGATGCGGCTTCTGTCGGCATCATCGGCGCGGCGGACGGCCCCACCGCCATCTTTGTCGCCAATTACTATCAAACGAAGTATATGGGCGGTATTTTGGTCGCGGCGTATAGCTATATGGCCCTCGTCCCCATCATACAGCCGCCCTGCATACGCCTGTTGACGACCAAGAAGGAACGGCGCATACGCATGCCCTATACGGCGGGCAGGGTTACCCCCATAACGCGCATCCTGTTCCCGATCATCGTTACGGTTGTGGCCGGACTCGTTGCCCCGCGCAGTGTGGGTCTGGTGGGCTTCCTGATGTTCGGCAATCTGCTGCGCGAATGCGGCGTGCTGGGCAGCTTATCCGATACGGCGCAGAATGCCTTGGCCAATCTGATCACCATCTTCCTGGGTCTGGTCGTCGCCACAAAATTGCAGGCGGACTCGTTCCTGAGTATCGAGACCGGCGTTATCCTCTTGCTGGGGCTCTTCGCGTTCATCTTCGACACCTTCGGTGGTGTGCTGTTCGCGAAACTCATCAACCTGTTCAGCAAGCAAAAGGTCAACCCCATGATCGGCGCCTGCGGCATCTCGGCCTTTCCCATGAGCGCGCGCGTCGTGCACAAAATGGGATTGGAGGAGGACCCGCAAAACTTCCTGCTCATGCACGCGGCGGGCGTCAATGTGGGCGGTCAGATCGCCAGCGTGATTGCGGGCGGGTTGATACTGAACCTTATACCCAAGCTGTTTTAGGGAGGTATTTCGTTATGATCATGGAAGCTCTCAAGGTCATGCTCTTCGGTATGCTCGGCATCTTTGTCGTGATGGGCGTCATTATCGGCGTAATCTATCTTTTGAAAGCCGTGTCGAAAAAGACGTAATGATCCACTGCCGCTTCAAGTGATGGTTTCGTGTTGGCCACCGCAAGGGCTTTGTTGCTGGCGTGCCTGAAAGGTGAACATGATTACCGATCTTGTAGACTTTCTTCGTTCCTCTGAGTTTTCGAATGGATTGCCAATGCTTATTTCTCCGATTGCTTGCTCCCACTGATTTTTATCTCCGCTTTCTTCCTCCCTCATCGTTTGCCATAGCTTGCTCCGTTGATGTTGGGAAAGGTGTGGTTTTGTTGTCGCGCATACGATATGCTCGTGGCGATAACGATGTAAATCTTGACTTGCCACATTGATTATGGTATAAGTATAAACAGAGGGAGATAATGGGAGGGGTGTTTGCATGATTGCAAGAAAACTGGTTGCTGAATTAAAGAAAGTTGTGGTGTCACAGGGATATGAGTTTATTGAGTTTGATAATTCTCATGAGTATAGTGCAAGTGATAGCTGCAAGCGCTCTGGATATTTTTTCTATACGGACTCAATCTCTGCTTTTATCAGCGTATGCAATGTAAAAAAAGTTACTACAAGTATAGCGACAGCAATACGAGGATTTCCTTTGTTGCAACTTACAATACGAGGAAGCTCCTGCGATTTGGCTTGGATTTCAGAATTATGGGGTATAAAGAGCCTGAGTATAGTCGATACAGATTATGAAGCGTTACCTGATGGTTTTGCTAAGCTTAAAAGACTTTCAATACTGTGTCTATGGGAAAGCGGCCTTTCCTCTCTTCCAATAGTTGTAAGAGAAATGGTGGGCATAGAGCGCATAGTGATTTACTCCCCATCCAAAATTTTTCATCTGCCCAATTGGCTTAGTCAATTGTACAATCTAAAAAATCTGGATTTATATCGCGCAAGAATACATTCAATACCAGCAGACTTATTAAAAACTAAACTGCCATTTATTACAGATCCTCTTAGCAGAGCAAGCGGCATCAATCTTAGCACTGTATTACTCGAAGAAGGGAATATTACTCTCTTTAGCCAATCGCGCGAAATCATTGAAGAGTATTATTCTGGAGTGAAGGAGCGCATTAATGAATGCAAAGTTATATTTTTGGGCGAAGCTTTTAATGGAAAGAGTTCATTGATTAAACGTATACTATATGATGAATTTGATGATGATCGTAATAACCCTCCAACAGAAGGAATACACATTGAAATCTGCCCCGTTGAAATACTTGGAGAACACATGCGACTGCGGATTTTAGATTTTGGTGGACAAGAGATCATGCACGCCATGCATCGTTGTTTTATGACGCAACACACCGTGTACGTTTTAGTTTGTGATAGCCGGAAGGATGGTGAAATTGATCGCGAAGCAGCAAGATGGCTTAAAAACATATCATCTTTTGCTCCTGGTTGTCCTGTGATATTAGCCTTGAATAAAGCAGATTTGAACAAAAACGTTTCTGTAAATGAGAGTAATCTGAGGGACATAAATCCATCGCTGATGCGCCCCATACTTACTTCTGCAAAGTGGGAAAAAGCAGAAGGAACAAACCAGCTATTTGACGAAATTAAGTTAGCTGCTCTTGCAATTAGGGATAATAGCCAAGGGAATGAGAGCATCATTGCTTTGAAACAAGCATTGGAGGATATGCCTGATTACTATATTACAGGTGAAAGATATCGAAAACTATGTTCCATGTGTAACGTAAAGATGGATAAAGAGTACCAAATTAGTTTACTTAAATATTTTAAAGATTTAGGTATTTGCTACAATTATTCCTCGCCAAAGGTAGTTACCAAATTAGAAGATTTTCGAATCCTCAAACCTGAATGGCTAACAAATGGTATCTATCGTTTGATTCTTCGTACACCAAAAAATGGTATCCTTAGGCATGAAGAAATTAAAAACACCCTTGAAGCGACACACCCTGAAGATATAAGACCTGAAATCGTATATACTTCTAAAGAAACAGATTATATTCTGCATGTTATGCGAGAATTCGAAATCTCACACAAAATGGCTGATGGCAAAGAATTAATCCCATTGAAATTGGGTAAATCTATACCACAAGATGCAAAAACATTTGATAAAAGTGGCGCATTGCATTTAAGTTGGAACGCTCTTTATCTGCCCAACACGATAATTCATCGACTTATGATTCGAAAATACAATGAATTGGTTTTTTCCTGTCTCTGGCAAAGCGGCGCTATTTTCAGAAGAGAAAAGGAATATGGCATGCAATCTGCTTATGTAAATATGTCTGATAATTGTATTGATGTATATGTACAAGGTGTTGAAAAACGTCATTATATGGAGGAATTTAGAAGAGAAGTAATTAATATTCTAGGCCGCCTGAATATGACCCCTACCGAAATGATTCATTTTCGATGGGAAGGTGAAATGCGAGAGGTAGATTATGAACAAGTCAATGATCTATATAAGAGAAGCAAAGACGAAGTCTATGTACGAGGCGCTGTCCGCTTTCCAAATCCTGCCACGATTCTTCAAGAGAACTACGTGAAGGAAAACGAAAGAATTCAAATGATTCTAATTAGCGGAAATAAGAATACTGTCACGATGGGCGGTTCATCTAGCAATTTTGCCACCGCTTCAGAAGTTGCAGGGAGCCTTAATGTGGGTAACATGGGGTACTCGCTTGATGCTTTGCGAAATAGCATATTGCAATGCGAAAAGATACGCCGTAATGATTATGAACTAATAATTGCACAGTTAGAAACAATAGTTAAGCATAAGAGCGTTTCTTCAACTATGCGTAATAAGATAAAAACCGTTATTAACAAACGTGAGAAACCTAGTGCATGGCAATATGTTCGCAACTTTTTGGGAGATGCTGCAAACTTTGCGACTATCATTGCCGCTGTACCAACAATTTTGGATATTGTGAAGAAAATATTTACATAGGTTTTTATTATTTCAGTTTACTTCGCGCCCTCCTCCTGTTTCCTAAAAGTTCCACTTTGCGTTTCACGGTGGCATATGTTACAATCCCCTTATCCTCCCACGCCTTGCGGGAAGGGTTGCGATCGCGCAAGCGACTAACACCCGATGTGGCATTCATGCAAAGCGAACCGGCCGGTTTATTTTGTTTTGTATGAAAGGAATTCTTCAAGATGCACAAGTCCATACGCTATCTGACGCAGGCGGCGGTCATCGCCGCACTCTATGTCGCCCTCACTTACCTGACCAATCTGGCTGGGCTGGCCAGCGGCGCGATCCAATTCCGCCTATCCGAAGCCCTCACCATCCTTCCCTTTTTCACCCCTGCCGCCATCCCCGGCCTGTTTGTCGGTTGCTTTTTGGCAAACCTGCTCACGGGCTGCATTTGGTGGGATATTGTATTCGGTTCTCTCGCCACGCTTGCAGGGGCGCTCGGAACCTGGTTCCTGCGCAAAAGCAAATGGCTTGCGCCCGTACCGCCAATTGTGGCAAACATCGTCATCGTCCCCCTGATTCTGCACTATGGCTACGGCTTCACGGATTCCTACGGCATCCTGAGCCCCATCCCATATTTCGCCGTTACGGTCGGCATCGGCGAGATCGTCTGCTGCGGCGTCCTGGGTATGGCCTTGCTGTTTGCGTTGCTGCCTGTACGGAAAAAGTTATTTTAAGGCCATTTTCAACAAAAACCATTTGCGCCGCTTTTACAAAGATGCTATACTACGGAAAAGGTGGTGTTGTAAATTGGCGCAGTATAATCTAAAAAAGCATATCGAAAACGCGCGGGACAAGAAGGCAGAACTTGTCATCAAAAATGCCCGCGTGGTCAATGTATTCACAGAGGAAATTGAAGAGGGTGACGTCGGCATTGCGGACGGCTTGATTTTGGGCATAGGCGACTATGACGCGGCGCGCGTGATAGACGCCAAAGGGGCATACCTTTGCCCCGGCCTGATTGACGCGCATCTGCATATCGAATCCTCGGTGGCACATCCTTCCCGCTTCTGCGACGCGGTCTTGGAGAAGGGGACGACTACCCTGATCTGTGACCCGCATGAGATGGCAAACGTCTGCGGCGCGCGCGGCATACGATATATGCTCCGCGAGACGGAGGATGTACCCCTCAACGCATACTTCATGATTCCCTCCTGTGTGCCCTGCACGAGCTTCGAAACCAGCGGCTTCAAGCTCTATGCGCGCGATATGGAGGAATTTTTATCCCATCCGCGCGTATTGGGCTTGGGCGAGGTGATGGATTCCGTCGCCGTCGTGAATTGCGAAGAAACCATGCTGGAGAAGCTGGCGCTGTTTGAAGGCGGATGCATGGACGGACACGCGCCGCTGCTGGGCGGCGACCGCTTGAATGCGTATGTCACCGCCGGCCCGCGCACGGATCACGAATGCGGCGAATATTGGGAGATCAAAGAGAAGCTGGGGAAGGGGATGTATATCCTCTTGCGGCTCGGCTCCGTTTGCCGCGGCATGGACGGTATCTTCCGGCGTATCGCGGAAGAAAAACTGCCCACGCGCCGCCTTTGCTTCTGCACGGATGACAAGCATATGGAGGATATACGCGTCGAGGGGCATATGAATTACATATTGCGCCGCGCGGTCAGTAACGGCATAGACCCCATACACGCCGTGCAGATGGCGACCATCAATTCCGCCGAAGCGCACCGCTTGGAGAGAATAGGCGCAGTTTCCCCGGGTTATAAAGCGGATTTGGTGTTGTTCGATAATTTGAAAGACTTCAATGTGCTGTCGGTTATCGTCGGCGGCAAACCGTTTGTGCGGGGCGCGGAGCATAGTTTGCAGCGCATGGAAGGGATTTATGACAGCGTGCGCCTTGCGCCGCGCGCGCCCGATTGTCTGCAATTGCGCGTAAACGGGAAAACGCCTGTTTTGAATGCAGTGGATAATGAACTCCTGACCCACCTCACTATGGAAGAGGTGCCAAGCAAGGACGGGCTGTTTACCCCAACGGGCGACTTGCTGAAGCTCGCGCTTCTGGAACGGCACCACGCAAGCGGACGCATCGGTCTCGGCATTATGCGCGGATTCCGTATACACAACGGCGCTGTCGCCAGTACCGTGGGGCATGATTCGCACAATTTGGTCGTCGCGGGCGACAACGATGCGGATATGCTGAAAGCTGTGGACCTGCTGGAAGAGTGCGGCGGCGGCTATGTGGTCGTGTCCGGCGGGGTCGCCCTGGCCAAACTGCCCCTGCCCATTGCGGGGCTGATGAGCGATTTATCCCTGAACGAGATGGAGGAGCGACTGCGGCAATTGCTCGACGCCCTGCGCGGCATCGGCGAATGGAGCGGAGAGAGCGATCCGTTTATATGGCTGTCCTTTATCTCCCTGCCCGTGCTGCCCAATGTGCGGCTGACGGATCTGGGCGTTTTCGATGTAACAAAGATGCAGTTTGTAGGGAAGGGGGATGCGTAAGGTATGTATGTCGGCAAGAGTGTAAAACGCGTAGACGCGTATGATAAGGTTACCGGGCGGGCGATGTATACGGACGATTTGGCGGATCGGAAGGCGCTTGTCGCGAAGGTAGTCCATTCCACCGTCGCGCATGGCATCGTGAAGCATGTGGATACCGCAGAAGCTTTGACCGTACCGGGCGTGGTGAAGATTTTTACGTGTTTTGATGTACCGGAACAGCGCTTTCCCACCGCGGGACACCCTTGGTCTACCGACCCACACCATCAGGATGTGTCGGACCGCAATCTGCTGGCGCGCCACGTGCGCTTCTACGGGGACGATGTAGCCGCCGTAGTGGCGGAGAATGAGGTCGCCGCCGCGCAGGCCGCCCGCTTGGTGAAGGTGGAGTATGAGAAGCTTCCCTTTGTTACAGACGTGCAAGAAGCGATGGCGGATAGCGCGCCCCTGTTGCACGAAGAATTCCCGAACAATATACTTGCGCATACCACCATGGGCTACGGCGATTTTGACGAAGCCATACGCGAGCCGGGGCTCTTAAAATTCGAGGGGTGGTATGATACCCCCATTGTGCAGCATTGCCACATCGAAAATCATGTTTGCTATGCCTACAAGGAGAACGGCAAGATAGTCGTCGTCTCCTCCACGCAGATCCCGCATATCGTGCGCCGCGTGGTGGGGCAGGCCCTGGGCATCCCCTGGGGCCGTGTGCGCGTGATCAAGCCCTATATAGGCGGCGGCTTCGGCAACAAGCAGGACACGCTCTATGAGCCGCTCTGCGCCTTCCTGAGCCAAGAGTTGGGCGGGCGTATGGTCAAATTGGATGTGAGCCGCGAAGAGACCTTTGTCAGCAATCGCGTGCGCCACGCCGTGCGCTCCCATATCACTTCCTATGTCCGGCCGGACGGCACCTTTGTCGCGCGGAAATTGGAAGCGTTCAGCAACCAGGGTGCCTACGCTTCGCACGGACACGGCATCTGCGCCAAGGGTATGTCGGCGTTCACGCAATTGTACCCTTGCAAGGCCTGCCGCGGAGACGCGTACACCGTGTTCACCAACCTGCCTGTCGCCGGAGCCATGCGCGGCTATGGGATACCCCAGGCCATGTTCGCGGGCGAAAGCCACGTGGAGGATATCGCAAGGGCGCTCGGCATGGACTCTCTGGAACTGCGCCGCAAGAATATGATGCCCGTGGGCTTTTTGAACGCGTTCGACCATAACGAGAATTATTATGATAGTTTTAACCAGTGCCTTGCCGTCGGCATGAAAGAGATCGATTACGAGAAGAAGCTGAAAGCATATCAAAACCAGACGGGGGATATCCGGCGCGGCATAGGCCACAGCATCTTTTGGTATAACACCGCCGTTTGGCCCATCAGTTTGGAATCCACCTCCTGCCGCATGGTGCTCAACCAGGACGGCTCCCTGCAAGTGCAGCTGGGGGAGACGGAGATAGGGCAGGGGGCGGACACCGCCTTTGCGCAGATGGCCGCGGATACCGTGGGCGTGCGCTTGGAGGATGTGCATATCATCTCTTCGCAGGATACGGATATCACCCCCTTTGGTCTCGGTTCCTTCGCTTCGCGCCAGACCTATGTGGGCGGCTTTGCCATCAAACAGACGGGTCTCTTATTCCGCGAACGGATATTGACCTATGCGCGCGAGTTGACGCGCATGCCTGTGTTCAATTTGGATATCATCGACGGCAACATCATCCGCACAACGGACGGGCGCGTGTTGCTGCCGCTCAGCGATCTGGCGACGGAAGCTATTTACAGTCTCAACCACTCCGCGCATATCACCGCCGAAAGCACGTATCAGGTAAAGAGTAACGCCTATTCGTTCGGCTGCTGCTTCGCGGAAGTGGAGGTGGATATCCCGCTCTGCAAAGTGAAGCTGTTGAAAATCGTCAACGTGCACGACTGCGGAACCTTGGTAAACCCGCAGTTGGCGGAAGCACAGGTGCACGGCGGCATGAGCATGGCTATCGGCTACGGGCTTTCCGAGCAGCTCCTGTTTGATCCCAAGACGGGCAAAACCCTGAACGACAACCTCTTGGACTATAAATTGTCCACGACCATGGATCATCCCGATCTGGTCGCCCGCTTTGTGGAGAACGCGGAGCCGACCTCCGCTTTCGGCACCAAATCCCTGGGCGAGCCGCCCGCCTGTCCGGGCGCGCCTGCCATACGCAATGCGGTCTTGCAGGCGACGGGCGTCGCTGTGAACCGCGTGCCATTGAATCCGCACGTCCTCTTTGAGCGTTTCAAAGAGGAAGGCTTGCTATAGGAGGTTCCTATGTATGATATGAAGGCATTGTATGAAGCCAATTCCGTTCGCCACGCCTGCGAACTCTTGCTGGCGCATCCCGGCGCGAAGGTGATTGCGGGCGGGAGCGATGTGCTGGTGCAGATGCGCGAGGGGCGCTTGGCGGGCTGTGAGCTCGTCAGCATCTATGGGCTGGATGAACTGCGCGGCATATCGCTTGACGAAGATGACACCCTGCGCATCTTACCGCTGACCAGCTTTTCGCATATCACCAAACACCCGTTGATCAACGAGATCATTCCGGTGCTGGGTGAGGCGGTGGACATGGTTGGCGGACCGCAGGTTCGCAACATCGGAACCATAGGCGGCAACACCTGCAACGGCGTAACCAGCGCGGATTCGGCGTCCACGCTCCACGCCTGGAACGCCGTGATGGAAATAACGGGCATAGGCGGCACGCGCCAACTCTCCATCAAGGAGTTTTATGTAAGCGCGGGAAAGGTCGCGCTGTTGCCCGGCGAGATACTGACGGCTATCCTGATACGCAACGCCGATTACGAAGGCTACAAGGGTCACTATATCAAGTACGCTATGCGCAACGCCATGGATATCGCCACCACGGGCTGTTCGGTGAATGTGAAGCTAACGGCGGATAAGAAGACGATCGAGGACGCCCGCATTGCCTACGGCGTCGCGGGACCCGTGCCGATGCGCGCGCCGAGCGCGGAAGCGGCTGTGCGCGGACTGCCCGCAAATGCAGAAACAGCAGAGCTGTTCGGCAAGACAGCTTTGCAGGATGTGAATCCGCGCACCAGCTGGCGCGCCAACCGCGAATTCCGTCTGCATCTCTGCGAAACGCTGGCCAAGCGTGCTTTATTGAAAGCGATTGAATTGAGCGGAGGAGAGATCTGATGCAAACGAAATTGATTAAATGTACCATCAACGGAAAAGAGCGGGAACTGATGATCGACGTGCGCGCCAGTTTGACGGACGCCCTGCGCAACGATTTCCGCCTGACCTCGGTCAAAAAGGGCTGTGAGGTGGGGGAGTGCGGTGCCTGCAATGTGCTCATTGACGGGGAATGCTTCAACTCCTGCATCTATCTGGCCGTATGGGCGGACGGGAAGGATATCCGCACCCTCGAAAGCCTTCTGGGCGAGGGTGGCGAGCTCTCCGATATCCAACAGGCCTTTGTAGACGAAGCGGCGATACAATGCGGCTTCTGCACGCCGGGCGTCATTATGACCGCCGTGGAGATTTTGGATACGAAGCGGCTCTATACGCGGGACGAACTGCGCAAGCTGCTCTCCGGCCACCTCTGCCGCTGCACGGGCTATGAAAATATCATCAACGCCGTGGAAAAGGTGATGAAGAAACGCTTGGGATTGCCATGAAGACATACGCAAATTTGACAAGGGCGGAGCGGCAGTCGGCGCTGGAAACGTTGCGGGCGCGCTATGCGGAAATATGCACCCTTGGCTATAAATTAGATTTGACGCGCGGCAAGCCCTGCCCCGAACAGCTGGCGCTTTCCGACGCGCTTTGGAACGGCGTGGCGGACGGGGATTTCACCCTGGATGGCGTGGATACCCGCAATTACGGCATGCCGGGCGGTTTGCCCTCCACAAAGAAACTGTTCGCGGAACTGATGGAAGTGCAGCCCGAAAACGTCTTTGTCGGCGGCAACGCGAGCTTACAGTTGATGAGCGACGTGCTGATGCGCTGCCTGATCAATGGTCTGCCCGACAGTCCGCGCCCGTGGGGGAGGGAAGAGGTCGTCAAGATACTCTGCCCCTGTCCGGGCTATGACCGCCATTTTCATTTGGCACTCTCGCTCGGCCTGACGCTGGTACCCATCCCCATGTTGGCGGACGGACCGGATATGGATGCCGTGCGGGAAGCACTCCGCGATCCGCAAGTGAAGGGCATCTGGTGCGTGCCGAAATACAGCAATCCCGACGGGACGACTTACAGCGAGGAGGTCTGCCGCAAGCTGGCTGCGCTCACGACTGCCGCGCCGGATTTCCTCATCCTGTGGGACAATGCCTATTGCATGCATCCGCTGTACGAGGAGATAGATTCCATCCCCAATATATTAGAACTATGCGAGCGGGCGGGGCATCCGAACCGCGTTGTGATGTTCTGCTCCACTTCCAAACTGACCCACGCAGGCGCAGGCGTAGCTGCACTGGCGGCCAACCGCGAACTGTTGTCGCATCTGACCAAACTTTACGGCTATTCCATTATCAGCTTCAATAAGGTGAACGAACTCCTGCATCTCCGCTTTCTGAAAGACAGAAGCGGGGTGGAAGCGCTGATGCAAAAGCATGCGGATATACTGCGTCCAAAGTTTGAGATCGTACTGAATGCCCTTGATTCCGAATTGGGAGAGTTGGATATAGCCAAATGGACGCATCCCAGGGGCGGATATTTTATCGGACTCTACGCCATGCCCGGCACAGCGTCTCGCATCTATGCGCTCTGTCGCGATGCCGGGCTAATACTGACTCCGGCGGGCGCCGCCTATCCCTACGGCCGCGACCCGCAGGACAGCCATTTGCGTATCGCGCCGAGCTTTGCCAGTTTAGAAGAGATTGAAAAGGCGGCGGAACTATTGACGCTCTGCCTGAAGATTGCGACACTGGAGCGGATGCAGAGTTAAACAGAGCAGGAAAGGAAATACAAATATGCAAACAAAAAAATTTCTTTCCATGGCAGCCCTGTTATTGGCTGCCGCAATGCTTTTCGGCCTACCCGGTTGCGCGCGCGATGCGGAAAACCTCGCCAACGCAACAGAAATACCCACGCCGGAAGCAACATTCCCTGCTGCAACGGATATGCCCGGGTTGCCGGCATCCGCAATCGTGGAGCTTCCTGATTGGGATTTGCGTTTCACGCTGTGTACACCTATGTGGGAAATGACGAAGCATGAAGCGGGAATTACATTTACATGGTATCCCTATGACTCGCGCTCACCAATGATCAACTTCCTGATGGTTCCCTTGAGGGGGATCCTGATTATTACATTGGAGAGCTCATAGGAAGGATGAAAAACCGCTTCACCGAGGAGGATGGCGCAGTCTGGCATGATTTTAGGTTGATAGAAGTGGGCAATGGCAACGGCATCGCGCGTGATATGGAATTCGAATCATTGCGCGCAACATATGTCTGGTTCAGCACAGGCACAAACGTTTATCAGATTTTTTCGGTTCACATGTATATAGAGCAAGCGGATTTGGTGGAACTAACCTTGCAGGGCATTCTTGATACCATTGGAACCATATCGGGCGATTATATCACTGGGATGGAAATGAAACCCCTGCCTTAATCCTCCCTTAACTTCACCATCTTCGCCGCCGCCCTGCGCCGCTCTTCGGATAGGGCGGCGTAGTGTTTTTTGGTGGTGTTGACGTCCTTATGCCCCAGCACATCCGCAACCAAATATATATCACCGCTCTCCTCGTACAGCATGGTGCCGTAGGTGCTGCGCAGTTTGTGGGGCGTGATTTTTTTCAGGGGTGCGCTGATCTGCGCATACTTTTTGACCAAATTCTCCACGGCCAGCACGGTGATGCGCTTGCGCTGCATGGATAAAAAGAAGGCGCTTTCATGCCCCTCTACGGGGATGATCTCCTGGCGCATTGCGAAATAATCCTGCAAAGCCTTTGTCACCTCCGCGCCGAAGTGGAGTATCTCCTGATTGCCGCCCTTGCGCGTGACCAGGAACGAATGGGACGCGAAGTTGATATCCTTGATGTCGATGCCGACCAGTTCGCTGATGCGGATGCCGGTGCCGAGGAAGAGGGTCAAGATGGCGATATCGCGGATATTGGTGCGCTCGTGATAGGCCTGCTGGCGCGAGGTCAACCCCGCGCCCTTTTCGGCTATGTCCAAGAGGTTTGCTACCTCATTTGCTTCCAGCCGGACGATGGCCTTTTCGTGTAGTTTGGGCGTACCCACCAGGGCGGCGATATTGGTCTCCAAATAGCCCTGCTGAAACAGCCATTTGAACAGGGAGCGGATGGAGGAGAGCTTGCGCGCACGCCCCTTTTCGCCGTTCTTCAAGGTACGCTCGGTGATCTCGCCCGTTTCCCGGGAAATGGTATATTTTGTATATAGCGTGACGGATGCCAAAAACCCCTCGATATCTTGCACGCGCACAGAACGCAGATGCGCTGCCGTCAGGGCGGCGGGGGAGAGACCCTGCAGTTCCTCGTTTTCCTCCGTCAGATACGCAAAGAAATTGCGCAAATCCACAGCATAGCCATAGCGCGTGCGCACGCTCGTCGATTCCATAATCTCCTTATAGCGAAAATAACTCTCGCAGAAAATCGGCAATTCTTTTTGCAGCGTCTTAATTTTTGCTTTGAAGTTTTTTTCCTGTTGGATGCGATAGGTGGCGCTCATGCGGCTGCTCCTTTGTGTAGGGTAGAGGGGCAGTCACTGCCGTCCACGCTTGAATGCAATTGTATCACAACTATGTGTTAAAGACAAGTTTAACATATAGTTGTTTATATTTTTATGACGTTTTGCCCGTCGTGCTCCCTTTTGCCTGCACGGCCGCCCGCGCCAGCGCATCACAGCGGTTGTTGTATTCGTTATCCGCGTGGCCCTTCACCTTGTGAAATGTCACAGCGTGCTCCCGTGTTAGTTGCAGCAGTCGCTCCCAAAGATCGATATTCTCTACATCTTTTTTTGTGGCGGTTTTCCATCCGTTTCTCAGCCAGCGATATACCCAGCCCTGCAAAAAACCGTTGCAGAGATAGGCGGAGTCCGAACACAGCGCAACGGTGCAGGGCTCTTTTAATGCTTCCATAGCTCGAATCGCCGCCAAGAGCTCCATACGGTTATTGGTTGTATCTGCGTCAAACCCATTTAATTCCAGTCCGTGCTTGCCATACAGCAGCACGCAACCCCAACCGCCGGGACCCGGATTGCCGGAACAGGCACCGTCCGTATATATTTCAACCTTTTTCATAAGTGAAATGTATCATTTTCGGCGCACGATGTCAATTTTTTTCGTAAAAATACGAACAATTGTTTGCTTTTTTGAAAAAGCTGTGTTATGATATGCGCATGAAGAGAGCGGACGATACAAAACTGCGCATACTGCGCTTTATAGAGAGCTATTGCGAGGAAAACGGATACCCGCCGACCACGCGGGAGATAGGGCAGCACGTGGGTCTCTCCTCCCCCGCCTCCGTTCACGCGCACATGGAGCGACTGGCGCAGGAGGGGGCGATTGTGAAAGACGCGAACCGTCAGCGTGCCTATTCCGTTGCGTCACGCAACGCGTCAACCCAACGTGCGGTGCCGCTCTTGGGGCAGGTCGCCGCCGGACTGCCCATCTATGCGCAGGAGAACGTGGAAGATACCTTCCCCCTGCCCCCCATCTTCCCCTATGCGCGGGAAGCGGACGAGAACTTTATGCTGCGCGTGCAGGGCGACAGCATGAGCGGCGCGGGCATCTTTGAACGGGACATTCTGATCATCCACGCCTGTCACGAGGTATATAACGGTGAAATCGTCGTCGCAAGGGTAGACGAGGAGAGCTATACGGTCAAACGCTATTTTAAGCGCGGCGCGACCGTCACATTGAACGCCGAAAACCCCGCCTATGCGCCGATAGAGCGCCCGATGCAGGAAGTGGAGATTATCGGGAAGGTTGTTGGATTGATGCGGACGATGTGAGATCGGAAAGGAGCGTATCGCGTATTGGATATAACCGCAGACCAATTAGTTCAGCCAGCGACAAATCCGCAATCATATTCTCCAACTCCCAATACTCCATACTCTCTGCCTTTCTTATGTGCTCTATGAAAGCTCAAACGCCCCCGTATACAGCTGGTAATACTTGCCCTGCATCGCCAGCAACTCCTCATGCGAGCCGCGTTCAATGACGCGGCCGTGTTCGAGTACCAAAATCGCGTCAGCGTTGCGGACTGTGGAGAGCCTGTGCGCGATTACAAACACCGTGCGCCCCTGCATCAGTTTATCCATGCCCTTTTCGATCAACCGCTCCGTGCGCGTATCCACGCTGCTCGTTGCTTCGTCCAAAATCAGTACGGGCGGGTTGGCCACAGCAGCGCGGGCAATGGCCAACAGCTGCCGTTGGCCCTGGCTCAGATTCGCGCCGTCGGCGGTCAGGATGGTGTCATAGCCCTGCGGCAAATGAGCGATAAAATAGTGCGCGTTGGCCAATTTCGCCGCTGCTTCCACGTCCGCGTCCGTGGCGTCCAGTCGCCCGTAGCGGATATTTTCCCGCACGCTGCCCGTAAAGAGATGCGTATCCTGCAACACCATGGACAGGGTGCCGCGCAGGGCGTCCTTTTGCATACGGCGGATGTCTATCCCGTCATAGGTGATTTCGCCCTCTTGAATTTCATAAAAGCGGTTGATCAGATTGGTGATGGTCGTCTTGCCCGCGCCCGTGGAGCCGACAAACGCGATTTTCTGCCCGGGCTTGGCATATAGGGACAGGTTGTGCAGAACGGGTTGCCCCTCGTTGTAACCGAAAGTGACGTTC
>Ga0123353_10000166_pt1 | contig 83177 bp, 77 predicted proteins | sample TergutLab28metaG_3_FD_92763 | JGI IMG/M metagenome (GOLD analysis project Ga0123353, IMG submission 92763) | Labiotermes labralis P3 segment gut microbial communities from Petit-Saut dam, French Guiana - Lab288 P3 | ecosystem: Host-associated > Arthropoda: Insects > Digestive system > Gut ...
CCGCCAACGTCATAAAAGTCGAGCCCGCCTCCGGCAACGCCACGCTTGAAATAAACGGCTCGGAAGTCATGCTTTTCAAGGGCGACCAAATCCCCGACGAAGAAATAAATCAGGGCGATATCATAAAGGTCTATGTTTCGGGCGTATCCGCAAACGACCGCCGCCCCACGCTCAAGATTTCCCGCACGCACAAGGAGCTTGTCAAGCGGCTGTTCGAGCTTGAGGTTCCCGAGATTTACGACGGCGTGGTGGAAGTGCGCGCTGTTTCCCGCGAGCCCGGGCAACGCAGCAAGATGGCGGTAATCAGCAACGACCCGAACGTCGACGCCGTGGGCTCCTGCATCGGCCCGTCGAGAAGCCGCGTGTCCCGTATTTGCAACGAGCTCTGCGGCGAAAAAATAGACATCATCACCTGGTCGGAAGACCCGAAAGAATTTATAAAACAAGCACTCCGCCCCGCCGAAGTCGTCGACGTTGACATTCCCGACGAGGAAATCCGCGCCTGCGCCGTCACCGTGCCCGACAATCAACTCTCGCTCGCAATCGGCAACAAGGGGCAGAACGCAAAGCTTGCCGCAAGGTTAACGGGCTTTAAAATCGACATTAAGCCCGAAAGCGGCTTCTTTGAACAGGAATAAGCTTGAAAATAAACACAATTGAATCGGGGAAAACATTGTTTTCATTATTCGTTTGTTAAAGAAAGGACTTAATGGAAATAATCATGGAACGTAAAATCCCAATCCGCAAATGCGTGGGCTGTGCGGAACACTCGGGCAAAAGGGAGCTTATCCGCGTTGTGCGCAGCAAGGACGGTGAGGTTTCTCTCGACTTCACGGGCAAGAAATCCGGGCGCGGGGCTTATATCTGCAAAGACGCGCAGTGCCTCATAAAAGCCCATAAAAAGAAAAGCCTCGAGCGCGGCTTAAAATGCGAAATCCCCGCCGAGGTTTATAAAAAACTTGAGGAAGAATTAAAGTGAAAAACTTTGCGCAAAACCTCGGCTTATGCCGAAAAGCAGGAGCGCTTGAAATAGGCTTTGACGCTGCTGTCACGGCTATGAAATTCGGCAAAGTCAAAGGTCTTCTCATAAGCTCGGACATATCCGTTAAAACTTTGAAAGAAATTAAGTTTCACGCAGAAAAATATAAAACTGACGTAGTTTATCTGCCGGGCGATAAAACGGAAGTCGGCAATATAATCGGTATAAGTGCAGGAGTTATCGCCGTAACAAACGAGGGGCTCTTCTCGCTGTTTAAATAAATAAAAATCCGCGTAAGCGGCACAACAATTATTAATTGTTAATTATCAACACATACTTATCTTGGGGGAAAATGAATGGAAGCAACAAAATATAAACTTAAGGACGCGGCAAAGCACCTCGGAATTACACCGCAGGAGATTACCGCCCTGCTCAAGGACCACCTTGACGCTCCGAAAAAACCGGCGACCGTTCCTCTTACTGTGGAGGAGTTCGACGTTATTTTGGAAATCGTCACGCGTAAGAACGAGGTGGCGAATTTCGATGCGTTCTTCGCTATGCGCAAGAAAGCGGAGCCGAAGCCCGAGCCTAAGAAACCGGCGGCGAAAAAGCCGGCAGTTAAAACTGCCGCTGATAAAACCGCTCCGGCGAAGCCCGGCGAAAAGATAAAACCCGTGCGCCCGAAGCCGGCAGCGAAACCCGCTGTCCAGCAGCAGCCGCCCGCCCCCAAGAAACCCAAATCCACACTCACCCCGAGGCCGATTAAAGCCGCGGTTGATATTAACACCGTCAAAGTCAACGACCCGCCCAGAGTGCGCCAGAAGGGCGAAGCCGTTCAGCGCGGCGAGCAGGTCACCAAGCGTGTCGACACCCGCGGAAGCTATGTCGAGCTCGACAAGTACAACGAGCGTTACGACAAGATGGGACAGAGCAGCAGCTTTACGGGAGGCGGATTCGGTGGCAAGGGCGGCGACTTCCGAAACAAGCAGAAGATTAACCAGAAGTCGCAGCAGCATAAGAAGCAGCAGTTCGGCAAGCGCGAAACAGAAGCGCAGAAGCTCGAAAGGCTCAAGCTTGAAAAAGCCCGCAAGCAGCAGCTTCGCGTGCTTATTCCCGATGAGATTAACGTAGGCGAACTCGCAACAAGACTGAAAGCCACGGCGTCCGCCGTCATCAAGAAGCTGATGGGGCTCGGCATAATGGCGACAATCAGCCAGACTATAGACTACGACACCGCCGCGCTCGTAGCGGAGGAAATGGGCGCAAAGGTCGAGCGCGAAATTATCGTAACTATTGAAGAACGCCTGTTCGAGGAAATCGAGGACACCGACGAGAACCTGCAGCCCCGCTCGCCCGTGGTGGTCGTCATGGGGCACGTTGACCACGGTAAAACGTCGCTGCTTGACCGCATCCGCAACGCGAACGTTGTTTCCGGCGAGGCGGGAGGCATCACCCAGCACATCGGTGCTTACCGCGTAAAAGCGGGCGGCGTTAACGGAAAAGGCGGAAAAGACATCACATTCCTCGACACCCCCGGGCACGAAGCGTTCACCGCCATGCGCAAAAGAGGCGCTGGCGTTACGGATATAGCGATTTTAGTTGTCGCCGCCGACGACGGCATAATGCCGCAGACGGTCGAGGCGATTTCCCATGCGAAAGCCGCGGGAGTGACTATTATTGTCGCGATTAACAAAATCGACAAGGAAGCCGCGAACCCTGAGCGCATCAAGCAGGAGCTCACCGAACACGGGCTGGTAATCGAGGACTGGGGCGGCGATATAATCTGCGTGCCTGTTTCGGCGAAGCAAGGTACGAACATCGACCAGCTTCTCGAGATGATTAACCTCACTGCCGACGTCATGGAGCTCCGCGCAAATCCCGACAGGCAGGCAGTCGGCACTGTTATAGAGGCGTTCCTCGACAAGGGACGCGGCCCCATCGCAACGATGTTAGTGCAAAAAGGTACGCTTAATACGGGCGATGTGTTAATCGCAGGAACTTCAATCGGGCGCGTGCGCGTAATGCGCGACGACAAGGGCAAGGTTATAAAATCAGCCGGCCCCAGCGTTCCTGTTGAAATCATGGGGCTTGCGGAAGTGCCTAACGCAGGCGATAACTTCGCGGTTGTAGCCGACGAAAAGCTTGCACGCGAGCTTGTCGACAAGCGCAAGCACGAAGCTAAGGAAGAAAAGTTTAATCTTTATCAAAAGGTCACACTCGACAATCTGTTCAGCCAAATCGAAGAGGGCACGGTGAAAGAGCTTCCGCTTATTGTCAAAGCCGACGTTCACGGCTCGGTCGAAGCAGTCAAGCAATCGCTTGAAAAGCTGTCAACCAAGGAAGTGCGCGTGCGCGTGATTCACGGCGCGGTCGGCGCGGTGAACGAGAGCGACGTCATGCTCGCCTCCGCGAGCGGCGCGATAATCATAGGCTTCAACGTCCGCCCGCACCCTGCCGCCTCTGAGAGCGCGGAACGCGACGACGTTGAAATCCGCACCTACAGAATTATCTATGACGCAATCGAAGAAGTTGAAACGGCAATGAAAGGCATGCTCGCGCCCAAGTACCGCGAAATCGAGCAGGCGAGAATCGAAGTCCGCAACGTCTTCAAAATTACAGGCTCCGGCATTATCGCCGGCTGCTACGTGCAGGACGGCAAGGTTCTGCGCAGCAACGAAATCCGCGTAGTTCGCGACGGCATAGTCGTAAACGTCGATAAAATCAGCAGCCTGCGCCGCTTCAAGGACGACGTGAAGGAAGTCGCGTCCGGCTACGAATGTGGAATCAGCCTGCAGCACTTCAGCGATATAAAAGAGGGCGACATTTTTGAAGCATTCATGATAGAGGAATATCGCGATTAATGAATAATTAACAATTAATAATGAAAATCGTCACAAAGCGGCACAATAAATATTCACTATTATTTATTCATTATTAATTATTAAACCGGAGGTTTAAATGCCACACAACACACAACGCATATCCGAAGATATAAAACGTGAAATCTCAGCAAGTATCCGCGAGCTCGGCGACGAGCGCCTTGACGGCGCGTTTGCGGCTGTTTCGCGCTGCGAGGTAAGCAACGAGCTTTCGCACTGCAAGATTTATATTTCCGCGCATGGCGGCGAAGAGAAAACGCAGGAAATAGTCGCCGTTCTGCAAGGCGCGGCGGGCTTTTTCAAAAAGCGTATCAACGGCAGAATCAAGATGCGGAAAATACCCGAGCTTAAATTTATTCCCGACAACACACTGGATTATTACGATAAAATAAGCGGTATTATTGAAAGCTCCAAGAGGGCTCAAGATATTGCCGCCGGCGGCCCGCCGGCAGACAGCACTAAAAGAGGGACTGATAATGTCACAAGCGATTAGCTTAAAGGAGACGGCGGAGTTGCTTCTCGCAAGTGACAACTTCGTCATAATCTGCCACGCCTCGCCTGACGGCGACACGCTCGGCGGTGCGTTTGCTTTGTGCGGAGCGCTGCAAAAACTGCAGAAGCGCGCAAAGGTACGAGTCCCGGAAGAAGTTTCCGAACGCTTTAATTATCTTAAAAGCGGCATTGAGGAGCAGGAGTTCAGCGAGGAATTCATCATCACTGTAGACGTTGCGGACGCGGCTCTGCTCGGCAGCTTGCAGGACAAGTATCCGGTGCCTGACCTGTGTATCGACCACCATGTTTCAAACACCGGCTATACAAAGAATCTGCTTCTCGACAGTGAGGCGGCGGCGGCGTGCGAGATTGTTTTCGAGCTTATAAAGCTGCTCGGCAGCGGTATTATAAGCAGTGAGATAGCCTCATGCCTGTACACCGGCATCTCCACGGACACCGGCTGCTTCCGCTTCTCAAACACCACGGCCGCTTCGCACAGAATCACCGCAGAGCTCATGGAGTACGGATTTGACTGCGCGGGGCTCAACTATCTGCTTTTTGAAATGCGCACGAAACAGCGCATAGAGCTTGAAAAAAAAGCGCTCGAAAGCGCCGAGTTTTATTTCAGCGGGCGTTGCGCGATGATTACCCTGACCGGGGAAATGCTGAAAGCCGCGGACGACGAGGATATAAATGCCATCAGCTCGATGCCCAGGCAGATTGACGGCGTCGAGGTGGGCGTGACATTCAAGCAGAAAGAAGAGGGCGTCTGGAAAGTTTCAATCCGTACCAAAAACTATATGAATGCACAGGTAATCTGCGCAAAATTCGGCGGCGGCGGACACCAGCGTGCCGCAGGCTGCAGGATTACCGGCGATATGCAGGACTGTAAAACAAAAATACTTACAGAAATAGAGCGACATATATAAGAACCTGTTTAGTATCTCCGAACGAGTGGGTTTGAGAGCGAAATTTTCGTCAGACAAGGCGAATTTTCGCAGCAAGGATTTGTTCCTTGCAAGAGAATTTAACGCAGTATGGCGGAAATTTAGCCGAGAACCCGCCGTGAGCGAGATACTAAACAGGCTATAAACAATAAGGAAAAATAGTTTGAAACAAAATCCTCGTGAATCGGGGAAAACGATGTTTCAAAGCACTTTTGTGCAGAAAGGACATGGTAATAATTATGAAAAAACTTATTTGCATTTTAACACTTATCGCTATGCTGGCAGGGCTTGCAGCCTGCAAAAAGGACGAGCCCGTGCCTATTGAGCCCGAACCGGACGTCTTCGACTGGGATACTTTTGAGCTTTATACGATTTTTACCGACGTATATCAGAACAATAACATCACAATCCCGTATCCGCAAATCGATGAACTTCTCGACGTGAACCTGCAGGCAAACATTAACCTTTTGATTCAAGCATGGGCGCTTGAAATACTCGAGAATTACGAGGATGATTATTACAATTATTTAACGCTCGAAATGGACTATGAGGTTACGCGGACAAGCGACAATTTAATGAGCGCTGTATTCCGCGGGACAGCCTTTGCTGAGGGCGACGCTCACCCGAGCCATATACTCTACACAGTTAATGTAGATACCGTGGTCGGTGTGGAGGTTGCGTTAGTCGATGTGGTTACACTGAATGACGAGTTCGTTGAAATATTCAAAGCGCACGCAGTAACGGCAACTCCCGACGCCGATAGTTATATCAAGGAAAACGACAACGAATTCTTGCTCGGCAAATTCAGAAGCGCTGATATGTTCGGCGGCTCCGACACTTTCTCATATTACACGGACGACAGCATTGTAATCTGCATGGCTGTTCCGCACGCAATCGGCGGCTATGCGGAATTCGAGCTTCGCTATGACGACCTGGGAGAGCTTCTTCACGAAATGCGGATATAATCAGTTGACTTGATTGTATGGTTGATAGCACGCCGGCAGCGTAAAAGCGAGCTTACCGCCGTGAGCGAGATATTAAGCAGGCTCTTAAAGGAACATTAAAAATATGGACGGCATAATTTGCATTTATAAACCTCAGAACTTTACGTCGTTCGACGTTGTTGCAATAGTACGCAAGCTTTTTAAAACCCGCAAGGTAGGGCACGGCGGAACGCTTGACCCTATGGCTGAGGGCGTGCTTCCGGTCTTTTTAGGCAGCGCCACCCGCGTTGTGGACTTTCAAATCGACAACGACAAGGAATACGTCGCGGGTTTCCGCTTCGGCGTCACCACAAATACGCAGGATATAACCGGTGAAATTGTTTCTGTCAGTGACCGGTATATCTCCCGTAACAAGATGATTTTCATCGAGCGGAAAACAGGCGAAATCGAGCAGATTCCGCCTATGTTTTCGGCAGTGCAGGTAGACGGGAAGCGGCTTTATGAGCTTGCACGCAAAGGCGAGGAAGTCGAGCGCAAGCCCCGCAAAGCGATTATCCACAGCATAAAAGTTGAGCACTACGCCGATAATGAGGGCATTATGCGCGTAAATTGCTCGAAGGGCACATATATAAGGACGCTGATTCACGACATCGGGCAGGAGTTCGGCGCGGGCGCGGTTATGACCTCGCTCGTGCGGACGAAGTCCGGCGTGTTCACGACTGATGACTGCCATAAAATCGACGACCTGCGCGAGCTCGTGAAGCGCGAGGGAGCCGAGGCTCTGCGCGGGCTGCTGATGCCGCCGGACAAGCTGTTTGAGGCTTATCCGAAAGCGCAGCTTGACGCGGTACAGACGGATTTCTTCAAGAACGGGGTTCGCCTCGCCGCCGACAGAATCCGCTTTGAGCGGATATATAACGGCACCTACAGACTTTACGGAAGTGACAGAACAATGGTTGCGCTCGCGCAAATCGCAGAGGACCACTCGCTAAAAATAATCCAGCGGCTGGGCGCACCCGAGGTAGTGATTGAAAATGAAGAATAATCAAACTTGCGCAGCGACGTGCATTGCGCTCGGCTGCTTTGACGGCGTGCATTTAGGGCATAAGGAAGTAATAAATACCGCGCTTTCCCTAAATCAATATGAGCCGGCGGTGTTTACTTTTAAAAGTCGTATGACCGATAATATCACAACCGACCGTACAAAGCACAGATTGCTGACCAATCTCGGCGTCCGGCACATTTTTTCCTATGACTTTCAAAAAATCAGGGACTTATCACCCGGGCAGTTCGTTTCGGAAATACTGCTCAAAAATCATAACGCAGAAGCCGTCTGCTGCGGTTGGGATTTCCGGTTCGGCAGGGGGGCGCAGGGGGGCGCAGACGACCTTGCAAAAATCTGCAAAAAGCACGGCGTTATGACTATTATAATCCCGCCGCTTGAAATCGACGGCATACCCGTAAGCTCGACGCTGATACGCAGGCTTATCGCGGAGGGCGGCGTAGAGCAGGTGAATTCTCTGCTCGGTCACAAGTTTTCCTATGAGCTTCGGGTCGTCGGCGGAAACATGCTCGGCCGTACCATCGGCTTCCCCACCATCAATCAGAATATGCCGAAAAACTGCGTTGTTCCCCGCTTTGGCGTTTATAAGAGCAGGGTCATTATCAAAAACGAAATATACGACGGCATAACCAACATAGGCGTAAAACCCACAGCCGGAGAGAACGGGAACATAATGATTGAAACGCATATTATCGGCTACGACGGCGACTTGTACGGCAGGATAATCAGAGTATGCCTGATGAAATTTATCCGCCCTGAAAAGAAGTTTAATGATTTCACAGAGCTCGCCGCACAAATAGAGAAAGACATCGAGGTATCATTAAATGGTTAGAACACGCTTCGCTCCAAGCCCCACAGGCTTCATGCACCTCGGCGTGCTGCGTACCGCGCTGTACGCGTGGCTTTACGCGAGAAAGAATAAAGGTACGTTCATACTGCGAATCGAGGACACTGACCGGGCGCGCTACGTTGAGGGCGCGGTCGATGTGATTTACAGCACGCTTAAAACCTGCGGGCTTCACTGGGACGAGGGCCCGGAACGGGGAACGCCCTGCGGCGAGTATTCCGAAACCGGTAATTACGGTCCGTACTTTCAAAGTGAGCGCAAGGACTCATACATGAAATACTCAGAGCTGCTCATCGAAAAAGGCGCGGCATACCGCAAGGACGGCGCGGTCTGGCAGAAGATACCCACTGCGGGAAGCACAAGCTTCCGCGACGAGGTTTACGGCGAAATAACAGTCGAAAACAGCGAAATAGAAGACCAGGTACTGATTAAGTCCGACGGCATGCCCACTTATAATTTCGCAAACGTCATCGACGACCATCTGATGGAAATCACGCATATAATCCGCGGCAGCGAGTTTTTGTCGTCCACACCTAAGTATATTCTTCTCTACGAGGCGCTCGGCTGGAAGCCGCCCGTTTTTATTCACGTCGCGCCAATTATGCGGGACGCGGGCAATAAGCTCTCCAAGCGCGACGGCGACGCCTACTTCAGCGATTTTATCGACAAAGGTTACTTAGTCGAAGCCGTGATTAACTACATCGCGCTGCTCGGCTGGTCGCCGGGCGGAGAGAACGAGTTTTTCACGCTCAGCGAGCTTGTCGGGGCGTTTGATTTGAGCGGCGTTTCAAAGTCGCCGGCGATTTTCGACGAAGTGAAAATGCGTGCAATAAATGCGCATTATATCCGCAGCCTCACGCCCGAGAAGTTCAAGGAAACCGCGAAGCCGTATGTAAAACCTTATATCTGTAAGGACGGGCAGTGTGCAGTTGCAAACTGCGACGCTCTTTTTGCCGCACTACAGCCGCGAACAGAAGTGCTGACCGACATAACGCCTCAGATTGACTTTATCTCCGCAGCCTGCGACCATGAAATTGAATTATATAACAACAAGAAAATGAAAACCACGCTCGAAACCGCGCTCGTTGCGCTCGGCGAGGCGCTCCGTGCTCTTGAGGAGCATGAGCTTGACCGTGACGAAATCTTCACCGCTTTCAAGGCGCTCGCAGACGACGCCGGGGTCAAGGTCGGATACTTCCTGTATCCGCTGCAAATCGCGCTGACCGGCAAGCAGTCGGCGCCGGGCGGCGGGCTCGATATATGCATTATGCTCGGCAAGGACGAATCAATAAAGAGAATTAAAACAGCCATAGAAAGGCTTAAAACTTAAAATAAAACCCTCGTGAAGCGGGGAAAATGTTGTTTTTTAAAACCTCTTGTTCAGAAAGGACATAAGGAAAACAAGTTTGAAAATAAATATAATTAAATCGGGGAAAACGAAACTTTTCATTTCCCGCCCGTGAGGAAAGGACTTGAGTGAAAATATGATAGAAGTACAAAATCTTTCGAAGAATTACGGCGGCAACAAAGCGGTCGACAACATCTCTTTCCGTGCGGAGGAGGGTGAAATCCTCGGCTTCCTCGGGCCCAACGGCGCGGGCAAAAGCACGACGATGAACATTCTGACCGGTTATATCTCGTCAACCTCAGGGAGCGCAAAAATCGACGGCATCGACATTCTTGACGACCCCATCGCCGCAAAGCGCAGAATCGGTTACCTGCCCGAATACCCGCCGCTCTACACCGACATGACCGTGAACAGCTATCTGAAGTTCGTCTACGAGCTTAAAAAGTGCAGACTGCCGCGCAATTCTCATCTTAATGAAATATGCGAGCTCGTGAAAATATCGGACGTCGGCAGACGCCTTGTCCGTAACCTCTCCAAAGGCTACCGCCAGCGCGTGGGACTTGCGCAGGCTCTCGTCGGCAATCCGGGGACATTAATTTTAGACGAGCCGACAGTCGGGCTTGACCCGAAGCAAATCATAGAAATCCGCTCGCTGATAAAAAAGCTCGGCAAGAACCATACGGTTATCCTGTCGTCGCACATATTACCCGAGATTCAAGCCGTCTGCGACCGCATCGTCGTCATAAACAAAGGCAGAATCGTCGCCAATGAAAAAGCCGGCGTGCTCGCGGCGGGGCTTTCAGAAAACCTCTCGCTTAAAATCCGCGTTGAGGGCAGTGAATCCGAAGTTAAAAAACTGCTCGTCGGTATTCATCAAATCAAAAGAGTCGTCGCCCTGCGCGAGGCGGAAGCAGGCGTATTCGAGTATGAAATAGAACCCAAGAAAGACGAGGACGTCCGGCGCGAAATATTTAAGAAGCTCAGCTCCCGGAACTATCCGCTGCTGATGATGAAATCGAACGAGCTTACGCTTGAAGAGGTGTTCTTAAAGCTGATTACAGGCGATATATACGGAAACGTTAAAGATGAAGAGGAGGGGAAATAAATGCTCGCTATATTTAAACGCGAACTGACAGCGTACTTTACCTCGCCCATAGGCTACGTCTTTGTCGCCGCCTGCATACTGACGTCGGGGATTGTTTTTTATTTATTCTCGCTCGGTCAGGGCAGCACAGACCTCACGGCTGTCTTCCAGTTTATGTATTTTGTGCTGATGATTTTTGTGCCGGTGCTGACAATGCGGCTCATGTCCGAAGAAAAGCGGCAGAAAGCCGACCAGCTTTTGCTCACCGCGCCCGTCAGCCTCATCGGGCTCGTAACGGGGAAATTCCTGTCCGCTTATGCGGTTTTTCTGCTCGGAGTTATCATACTTCCGATTTATGGAATTGTGCTTTCGTTTTTTGTCAGTATCTCATGGATGACGCTCTGGGGCAACTTTGCGGGACTTCTGCTGCTCGGCGGCGTTTATGCCGCGCTCGGGCTGTTCGTGTCGTCGCTGACGGAAAACCAGATGATAGCCGCGGTCGGGAGCATGTTTTTGAACCTTGTTATATTTTTGATGAACGCCCTCGCGTCAGTGATTCCCGTGCAAATCGTTTCAAATACACTCAGAAGCATTTCGATTTTCGACCGCTATATCGACTTCACTCTCGGTATGTTTATAGTGGCAAATATCCTGTTCTTCATTACGGTTATGGCAATTTTCCTGTTTTTGACCGTGCGGGTTCTTGAAAGGAGGCGCTGGGCGTGACGAACAATGAACAACTTACAATGGACAATGAACAATCAGTTGAAAATAAAAAGCAGGTAAACAGCTTTAAAAGAAAGCTGAAGCACGGGAGCTACTCGGTAGTAATAACCGTTGTTTTTATAGCCGCCGCGGTTTTGCTCAACGTTATCTTCGGCATGCTTTTCGGCAACTTAAACCTGCGTTTCGACCTTACCGAGCGCGGGCTTTACAGTATCGAAGCCGGCACCGCCGAGTATCTTTCCTCTCTTGACGACGTAATTAACATTTATTTTTGCAGCACCGAAGAAAATTTTACGGGGCGCGGTATAGAATTTATGCAGGCTTATGAAATAGCGCAGCGGTTCGCCGAGGCGAACAAAAACTTCACTATCTCATTCGTGGACAGGCTTACGAACCCCGCTTTCTCGGCGCAGTTCGGCGGAAACCTCACAGACACCTGCGTGGTAATCGAGTCAGAGAAGACAGAACGCTTCAGAGTGGTGAGGGAGCCCGAATACAGGGTTTTCGAGTTTTTCATAGACGGTCATCAGCTAACCGAAATGCAGGCCTATGAGTATTATATGTTCGGCTACGGCGATTTTATCGAAACCAGCGTCAGCGCGGGAACAGAGCAGGCGTTTTTGTCGGCTGTTATGTCCGTGTCCGACCTTACGCCCATCCGCGTAGCTTTCACGCACGGCTTCGGTGAAACGGGCTATTCGGCGATGTGGTCTGTTTTGCAGGCCAACGGATACCTGGTGGAGGAGCTCGATATGTTCGGCAATGCCGAAATCGACCCTGAAACAGACTTTGTCGTGATTTTCTCGCCCGCTTATGATTATTCGCCTGACGCGCTGAAAGCCATCAGCGACTGGCTTGACAACGGGCAGATGTACGGCAGAAACCTGCTCTTCTTCCCCTCGCCGCAGATGCCCGAAACGCCGAACCTTGACGACTTCATGGCTGACGAATGGGGGCTGCGCGCCGAATACGGGTTCGCCGCGCAAACGAACAGTTCTTTCGCACTTTCGCCTGACGGCTGGGAGCAGCTTGTGAGAGCCGCCGGCGAATACTTTGCTGAAGACGTCCCCGAGAGGACGCTCGTCGCAACGGCAATCCGCCCCGTAACGCGGCTTTTTGACAGCCGCCAGTCCATGGACACCACGGTTCTAATCGAAACCTACGCCGCCCCGAATACGGGCACGATTTATGTGCCGCTGTTAGAGTTGGACGAGCTTGACGAAGACTGGGACCCTGTATATGAAGTGCTGAATGTCGCCGTTATGAGCCGCAAGACCCGCTTTGAGGGCTTTGAAACTCTTACAAGCCGCGTGATTATGTTCGGCTCGCCCTCTGTTTTCGTGGGTGAAACGCTTATGACGCCGCAGCTGTCAAACGCGCAGCTTCTGCTCAACATTTTCGGCGATATAAGCGGCAGAAGCGAAATAGCCGCACGCGTCACGCCTAAATCGTTCGGTTCAACGGTGTTCGATATAACCGTGGGTCAGGCGAATATGATTGCGGTGGTTTTCGTAATTATTATACCTGTGCTAATCATTACGGCAGGGCTTGTTGTATTCTTTAGGAGGCGTTACAGATAATTGAGTAAAAAAGTTAAGACCTTAATATTTTCATCAACGGGACTGGCGCTGCTTGCCGCACTTGCTGTGATTCTCATGCTTACTCAGCGCGGTGATGATAAAAACGGCGGTGAAATCCCGCCCGAGTCCGAACCCGAAAGAATCTACTTCACGCAGCTCATGCCGGAAGACCTCGTCAGCATCAGCGTAAAAAATGAACACGGCGAATATACTATAGAGCGCAGCCCGGACGGCGTCTATAACGTGCCTGTGCTGCTCGGCGCACTGCTTAATCACTCAAAACTGCACACTTGCGCACGTTACATGTCGGAGTTCTGGGCACGCGAGCCGATCGAAGAAAATGCAGAAAACCTCGAACAGTACGGGCTTCTTGAGAACACGGCGGCGCGCGGACTCGCGGCTTTCACCGGCGGCGAGGTGCTTGAAATATATGTCGGCGACAAGACCCCGACGCCCGAAGATATGACATATGTGCGCGTTATCAGAGCAGGCAGTAAAGACACTGTTTACGCGGTCTGGTCGTACCTCGTGGACTGGCTTAAGGAGAGCCCGCTCCAATATGTTTCTCTCGATGTTACGATGAGCTACACGGATGCCGGCTGGCCCCGAATCGAGCGGTTCACGGTTGACAGAGCAGGACGCGAGCAGTATATAATTGAGCTTATTCCGCGGCTTGACGAAGAGGAGATAGTAATCAACTCGCACAGGCTTCTCGCGCCGGTTGCGGTGGAAGTAGACCACCATAAAGGCAACCGCGTTACGCAGGGCTTGTTCGGGCTGACGGCGCAGGAGGTCGCTTTCGTCGGAACGGAGCTGCCCGAAGAATTTGCGCACGTTTTCGACGAGCCGGAAGCTGCCGCCGTAATGACGCTTAACGGACGGGATTCTGCGCTTATAATCGGCAGCCGTTACTTTACGCAAAACGAAGACGGTGAAAATGTTTTCGCCGGGTATTACGGCATGCACAGCGACCATCCCGACGTGCTCTTCATTTTTTCGCCCGATATGCTTAACTGGCTGCTTACGTTCGATGTCGAGAGCATTATGGCGTCGATGTTCCAGCGCCCGCTTATTTACACGGTTTCCGAGCTTATAATCGAAACGCCTGCACACACGCTGAGCTTCACGTTCACAGGCGAAAGCCGCAGCGACGAAAAGTATTTCCTGGACGGCGCGCAGATTGACACAAACAGGCTCAAAGACCTTTACATCTTCGCGATTTCCGCAAGCGCGGAGGCGTTGTTCAAAGGCGAGCCCGGGGAAGCGGAAAATATGCCGCTGCTGGCGCGTTACACCTACAGATACCGCGACGGTTCACCTGAAACTGTCATAGAGTTCCTTGACGCCGGCTCTCTGAGAAGTGTGATTGCCGTAGACGGCGAGCTGCGTTTCACCACGCGCATAGGTTATCTTACACGGCTTGAACAGAACCTGGATGCTTTTTTAAACAACGGAACTATTATAAACTCTTGGTGACCACCCCGCTCGCTTTGCGGCGGTTCATCAAAATTGAAAGGGAGCATAAAATGGAAAACTTCTACACCTACAAAGGCTATCCTCTCGTCAGGAACGGCAAGCAGATTTATTACGGCAATATGTCGGACGACTATGTCTGCATGATTACCATTATGCACACGCGCAAAGTAAAAGACCTTGACGTCGCGGATAAGGTCAAGGTTATGCTTATGCAGACCGCCGCAGACATAGACCCGAGCCGAATGATTGTCAAAAACAGCGACAGGGGCAGTCTTTACGAGGCGCTCGAAATGGCGCACACGTGGCTGGATAAGACGAAGTAAGAATAAATGAAAAGATTACTTGTACCTCCTTTAATTATAACGTTAATTTTAACCGCTTGCTCACAAACCGATAACGCTGATGATTATGAATTATTGGTACTGACATTCGGAAAGTCAAGTATCGATATGCATGAAAACTTTGGCACAGAGCCATTAGAGGGTGCACAGTGGATAGCGCCGAGTTCGTCCAATAACCCCGCAACCCGCGAGGAAGCGGAGCTATTAGTTTTAGGAACACCCGAAAACCCCGAATACTCCGCGATTAACAATTTTGAATTCATTGGTGAAAACGATTCTTTTTATATTTTCAACCTTGACGCGATGTACCGTTACACGCCCGGCGCGCGTTTGGTAGCACGGGTAATGGTTTATAAGGACTGGAGCGCGCCTTTAAACGAACCGGCGAGTTTCCGCACAAGAGAATCAGCGATAGAGCGATTAAAAGAAGTGGTCAGTGAAAACGTTGAAGAACAATTCAGGCAAGCGGTTTTAGAACGATTAACCGCAAAAGCCGATGAAATGAACTCTAATTGGGGCCTTTGGGGAGGCTGGGTCGGTTAAATATTTAAAAGCACATGAACCCCCGCCTTATAAGGCGAGGGTTTCTGTTATTTATTAAGGTTTTAAAGCGCCCCCGCCAGAATCGAATGTTCATCGTCCTTATCAAACAGATGAATGTGGCTCGGGTCAATCGCCAGCTTCACAACGTCCTGCGGACGCGCCTGCGAGCGGTTGGAAACGCGCACTGTCAGCGGAATCTCCTCACAGGTGAGGTAAAGATATGTTTCCGCGCCCATCATTTCCGCAACGTCGATTGTCGCTTCGATGATGCCTGTTTTTGCGTTAGACAGGAATATTTCTTCGTCATGAATGTTTTCGGGACGGACACCGAGGATTAATGCCTTGTCAACGTAATTCTCAAGCGAGGCGTTGTCAGCCTTCGATGCCGGAATTTCAACGTAGAACTTGCGTCCTCTTGCGGTTTTGGTGTCCTCGGAGCCGAATTCAACTACGTACTTGCCGTCCTGCTTGAGCAGCTTTGCTTCTATAAAGTTCATCTGCGGCGAGCCGATAAAGCCTGCCACGAACTTGTTCACAGGGTTTGCATAAAGGTTAATCGGGCTATCAATCTGTTGAATGTATCCGTCTTTCATAACGACGATTCTGTCGCCCATAGTCATAGCTTCGATTTGGTCGTGCGTAACGTAGATGAACGTGGTTCCGAGTTTTTTATGCAGCTTCGCAAGCTCGGTTCTCATCTGTGCCCTCAGCTTCGCGTCAAGGTTTGACAGCGGCTCGTCAAGCAGGAAGACCTGCGGGTCGCGGACGATTGCACGCCCGAGCGCTACACGCTGTCTTTGACCTCCCGAAAGAGCCTTCGGCTTACGGTCGAGCAGGTGGGTAATATCAAGAATCTTTGCAGCTTCGTCAACGAGCTTGCGTATTTCATCCTTGGGAACCTTACGGAGCTTGAGCCCGAACGCCATGTTCTCAAACACGGACATATGCGGATAAAGCGCGTAGTTCTGGAAAACCATCGCAATATCCCTGTCTTTGGGCGCGACGTCGTTAACCAGACGCTCGCCTATGAACAGTTCGCCCTCGGTTATTTCCTCAAGACCTGCAATCATACGCAGCGTAGTAGATTTTCCGCAGCCCGACGGCCCTACGAGAATTATAAACTCTTTGTCCTTAATGTTCATCGTGAAGTCCGAAACTGCGATAACGCCGCCGGGATAACGCTTATAAATGCCTTTCAGTGCTAAACTTGCCATTTAAACAAACCTCCTGTTTTTAAATATAATTATAACCGAATCAATTACCTTAAAGCAATTATTCGGGGATTGCGCCGTCTGTGAACAGCGCCTGCCGTGCACACACGGCAGAATCCCGTTCAAACTAAAACTTTATGTTTTAGTTTGAACGATACATCCGCTTTCTCTATAATACAGTTCTGCGGGGAAAAAGTAAAGAGCCTAATTAACTAAATTTTTTTAAAATGCTTTATGTATATTGCATAGGTGTGACAAAACCGTAATTAAACTTTCATGTTTTTGTTGTTACTTTTTTACAAAAAAACAAGAAAAACCGCTTGCTGTAAGCAACAGTGCTCGAAATTTCAGCAAATTTAACAATAGAAGCGTATGAATTTTGTTTAAACTTGTGCCATATAAATTGAAAGTATACAATATCTATAAAAAGGCTGGTACTTATATGTATAAATCTACCCGTATGAACAAGGCGAAAGCCGTTTTTCTTGCTGTTATTGTCCTGTTTGCCGCGGCTCTTTCGGTACGGCTTATCAGCGTCAATGCGGGTGCGCGCGCTGTAAAGGTACAGGGCGCCGCCGACATTGTTGCTTACCTGAATACCTTTGGCTGGGCGGTGGAACCGGAGCCCGTAACGGTCAAGAATGTACAGATTCCCGCAAAATTCACCGAAACTTATCAGCGGTACAACGATTTACAGAAGCAGCAGGGCTTCGACCTTTCGCGGTATCGCGCCGATATAGTCGAAAGCTATACCTTCCGCGTGCTCAACCACCCGGCGGCAGGCGACGTCTTCGCGAATGTTTTGGTTTACAAAGGGCGAATCATCGGCGGGGACATCTGCTCGTTCTCCATAAACGGCTTCATGACGAGCTTCGACGGAAAGTCAATGAACAGTTGATTGACAAATTACGCAAAATAATGTATAATTAAATCATGAAGAAGAAATTTATCGCTTTTATTATTCTTACAGCCTTATTTATAAATGTATCATATGCTTATCAGGAAACGCCGGAGCGCGTTTTTACGCTCATAACCTCGCATGACCCCGACCGCTGCGCAGTCCTTACTGCAGAGGGCAATACAATTCATGCTGAGGGTTTCTTTAAAGATTACATCGTTGAGGATTTTTTTATCAATGTGCCTCTGCGCGAAATGGAGAGCCGCTTCACACGTGACGCTGACGGTTCGTTTTCTGCCGCTTACAGCGGAATTCCGTCCGTCTCGAACGCTCTCGCCGTCATAAAGCTTGATAACGGCACTACGCTTAACTACCGCGTTGAGTACAGCGACGGCATAGGCTGGTTTTTCGGCGATAACGGGCTTGCCGAAAAAACTGCTGCCACGCTTGAGGACTACCGCGTCATTTCGCCCGGAGTCAGCGAGAATTACATAAGCGCAGGCGGCGACCCTCGCGAGATTGCGGAAACACGCGAAATCCTGCTGCAAATCGTAGAGGAAATCACAGTCGGGCTTGACTGCGATTATCAAAAAGCAAAGGCGCTTAATCAATGGGTCGCCGATAACATCGTCTATGACCGCGACGCCAGGGACAGCGATGTCACCGAGTATACTGTTTCGGTTGCGACCACGCTCCGTCTGCGGCGCAGCGTCTGTATCGGCATCGCCAATACCTACGGCGCGCTGCTTGAGGCAGCGGGCTTGAAAGTCCTGAACATAAAGGGCGGGATTGCAAATGCCCTTGAGGGCGTCCCCTATGAGCTGCTGCCCACGCAGACTATTGCGCATGAATGGGTTGCGTTTTGGTTTGAAGCCGAGAACCGCTGGGTCTACGCCGACCCCACCTGGGACAGGCAGGGTTATTTCGAGAATAACAGCTACCATTACAGAACCGCCGTAATCAAGCACTTTGACATATCGGGGCTCGCGCTGTCTTTCGACCACCGCGGCGACCGCGCCGAACTACGGCAGTTCTTCGCACAAACTAATGACGAAGCTGAAGAACTTGAGCTTGATACGCCGCCGGAAACACCGCCCCCGGACATTCTCACAAGCGATACACCGGAGCCGCCCGGGGAAAATAACAACTTCCTCTACATGGCAATCGGCGCGCTGCTCCTCGCGGCAGTAATTATGGTTATAATAATTTTAAAATATAGAAAGTAAGATAATAAACAAAACTAAATCGGAGAAACAGGACTTCTCATTCTTCTCCGGTGAGGAAAGGACTTATTAATATGTCAAAAACACTCGGCACTATCTCGAGGGGAGTAAAGGCACCGATTATCAAAGAGGGCGACAACCTGGCTGAAATAGTCGTAAGCAGCGTGCTCGGGGCGGCACACGAGAACAATTTCACGCTCCTTGACCGCGATGTCGTCGCCGTCAAGGAATCAATTGTAGCCCGCGCACAAGGCAACTACGCCACCGTGCAGGATATAGCCGGCGACATTAAACAAAAATTCGGCGCAGACGCCGAAATAGGCGTTGTTTTCCCGATTCTCTCCCGCAACAGGTTCGCAATCGCCCTGCGCGGGATTGCGCTCGGAGCAAAAAAAATATATCTCATGCTCAGCTACCCATCCGACGAAGTCGGAAACGCGCTGATAACGACAGAGCAGTTAGTCGAAAGCGGCGTGAACCCGTATGCGGACGTGCTTAACGAGGCGAGGTTCAGGGAGCTTTTCGGCTATGAAAAGCATATGTTCACGGGCGTCGACTACATCGAGTACTACAAGGAGCTGATTACCGAAGCGGGCGCGGAGGCGGAGGTTATCTTCGCCAACAACCCGACAGCGATTCTGACCTACACCAAGGACGTCATCTGCGCGGATATCCACACCCGCAAGCAGACTAAAGAAAAGCTCATAAACGCAGGAGCGAACAGGGTTTACGGGCTGGATAATATTTTAAGCAGCCCGGTGAACAACTCCGGCTTTAACCCCGAATACGGCGTGCTCGGCTTCAACAAGGCGACCGAGGATAAAATCAAGCTGTTCCCGCGTGACTGCAACCGGTTTGTCAGCGATACTGCCGAGCTGTTCTACGCAAAAACAGGCAAAAGAATCGAGGTCATGATTTACGGCGACGGCGCGTTTAAAGACCCTGTGGGCTTCATCTGGGAGCTCGCCGACCCTGTTGTCTGCCCCGCCTACACCGGCGGGCTCGCGGGCAAGACAAACGAAATTAAGCTCAAATACTTCGCAGACAACGAGTTCTCAGAGCTTTCGGGCGATGAGCTTGAAAGCGCGATTTCCGAGCGGATTAAAAACAAGAAAGATGACTTAAAAGGCGACATGGCGGCTGAGGGCACGACCCCGCGCTACCTCACAGACCTGCTCGGCTCGCTTGCAGACCTGACGTCCGGCAGCGGCGACAAGGGAACGCCGATTGTGCTGGTGCAGGGGTATTTTGATAACTTTTCAAATTAAGCGGATTGAATACGCAGGGGCGGCTATTATGCCGCCCTTTTCTTTTATAGGAAACAACCGCCCTATAGCTTATCATCTTTATGAAATTCTCTTAAAATCCTAATGATTATCATTTTTGCGGCACTTGAAATCCTGCAGTTTTCGCTTATGGCAAAGTAAGCTAATGCCTTGTATTGCCTGGGCTCCAATGTAATTGAGATTTTCTTTTTGGGTTCATTTGATTTTAACATTTTGAGTTCCTCCTTAAATAATATATTAATTATATCTGATTTCAAGATAATTGTCAATATCTTAATTTAAGATATATATTAATATCTTAATATGAGATATACTATTTTATTTATGAGGTGATTAAAAATGCGTTATGAAATACTAAAATATGAAAGAATAAGAAATTTTCGTGTGGATAAGGATTTATCCCAAATAACTGTAGCAAATGAATTAAACATAGCACAAAATACACTTTCTCAATATGAATTAGGAATAAATAATATTCCAAATGAGATTTTAATTAAGCTTGCTCTATTCTATGAAACAAGCACGGATTATCTTTTAAATCTCACCGATAACCCAAAACCGTACAAACGCAAAAGCGGGGCTTAAGCCCCGCTCTTTCTGCGCTTTTTCACGCACTCGTTCAGTAAATATTCAATCTGCCCGTTCAGCGAACGGAAGTCGTCCTCCGCCCACGCCGACAGCTCTCGCCAGAGCGAAGCCGATAAACGCAGCGGAATCTGCTTTTTTTCAAGACTTTTATCATTAAAAGCCGCCATTAAATCAACCCCTTTAATACAGCGACCCGCTGTTTACAACCGGCTGGGCGTCCCTGTTGCCGCAGAGCACCACCAAAAGATTGCTTACCATCGCCGCCTTGCGCTCCTCGTCAAGGTTTACGATTTGCTTCTCGTTCAGCTTACCCAGCGCCATCTCCACCATGCCGACCGCGCCGTCCACTATCATCTTGCGCGCGTCCACAATCGCGGACGCCTGCTGCCTTTGCAGCATGATTGCGGCGATTTCCTGCGCATAGGAGAGATGCGTGATTCTCGCCTCGATAATTTCGAGCCCCGCGATGTCCACCTTTGCCTGGATTTCATCTTTAAGCTTATCCGCTATTTCCTGGCTGCTTCCGCGCAGGGACTTCTCGTTGTCGCCGTCCGAAACGTCATAGGGATAAAGCCTTATAATATTGCGCAGCGCGCTGTCGCACTGTATGGACAGGTACTCCTTGTAGTTATCGACGCAGAAGACCGCCTTTGCGGTGTTCGTCACGCGCCAAATCACGTTTATGCCGATGATTACGGGATTGCCGAGCAGGTCGTTGATTTTCTGCTGCTCGTTTGAAAGCGTCATGCTTTTGAGCGAGATTTTTTTATTGTTAAGGCCCGCCGCGCTTGCTCCCGGAGCCGCGACTTTTTCAGTGACCGTCGCCGTCGTCGTGTTAAACGCAGGGTTCACCGCGCTCACAAACGGATTCACCCAAAAGAAGCCGTCGCCCTTGAGCGTTCCGTAGTATTTGCCGAAAAGCGTGAGCACGAGCGCCTCGTTGGGTTTTAAAACCCGCAGCCCCGCGAATAAGAACCAGCAAATTAACGCTAAGTAAATCATACCCGAAACCAAAAACACAGTGCCGGAGCTGTCGCCCTTTTCAAGCCTTGTTATACCGATGATAACCCCGACGACGGACGTAATCATCAGCAGCAGGTTTATAATCAGCACAGTCATGCCGCTTGCTGCTTTTGCGGGGATTTCCACGCTTACAGCTTTCTTGTTTTTCATTATGATTTCCTCCTTGTATATGATTATGATATAATTATCATATCACATTCATTTCACATTGTCAATACCTCGCGGTAAATTTTTTCATTTTTATTACAGAGCGGTTTCAAAATATTACAGTCCGATTACAAAAACCGGACTGTTGATTACAGTTTGGTTACAGAGCCGTTACAATTCGGATATTCGCTTGACATGCGGATATTTCACGATTATAATATAAACATGGAAGGCAAAAATGCCTCTCACAAAAAAGAAAACAAAAACAAACGGAGGTAAACTATTATGAAAAAAGCACTTTTACTTATCACAATTTTGGCACTTTCCCTTTCGGTACTTTTTGTCGGCTGTAACGACGAAAAAGATGAACCCGAGGTGATAAATCCTGTGAACGATGTTAATGACATTGACGATGCAGATGATGTTGACGACGCAGACGATGTTGATGACGCTGATGATGTTGACGACGCTGATGACGCGGACGACGCTGATGATGTTGACGACGCTGATGACGCTGATGATGTTGACGACGCAGACGACGCTGACGACGCGGACGACGCTGATGATGTGGAAGAAGAAACCGACGAAGAATAATAAGTTAGTTGTGCAAAGGAAACGCGGAGCCTATAAGCTCCGCGTTTTCTATACTTTTGTTTTCTCTTTCAGCCGTTTCATAATCACAAAATACGCCGGAATAAGCACCATGTCCGCGAGCAGCCACGACAGCGGCCCTGCAAAAACTGCACCCCGAAACCCGAATCTTTCCACTAAGAAAAACGCAACGAAAATCCGCGCCGCCAGCTCGCAAACTCCGGCAGACATCGCCATGAAGCTGTAACCCAGACCCTGCACAGAATTGCGGAAGACAAACAAAGTCCCGATTGTGAAGAAAGACAGCGCCATTATACGCAGCTGAAACCCTACATTCTCTATTATTTCCGTTTCCGCCGCGCCCACAAAAAGCGTGGCGAGCCCGCGCCCGAAAAACCACGCAATCAATCCCGCGACAAAGAAGCTGTAAATGAGCTGAATAAGCATTGAAATGCGTATTCCCTGCCGTATGCGCGCGAGTTTTCCCGCGCCCAGATTCTGCCCGCAGAACGTCGCCATCGTAATTCCCAGGGTTTCCAGCGGCATGAATAAAAACAGCGAAATCCTGTTGCCTGTCGTGAGCGAGGCGATTGCAACCGTTCCCAGCCCGTTGACAGCCTTCTGCAGAATCAACGAACCGAGTGCGGTAATCGAGAACTGCAGCCCCATAGGCAGGCCCATCGACAGCAGCTTCTTCGCATGCCTGCCTGAGAATCTTTTTTCGTCTTTAGTAAAGCGCAGAATCGGGTAGCTGCGCCTGATGAATATAAAACAAAGAATTGCCGAAACGCTCTGCGCTATTACTGTCCCGAGCCCTATATAACGCACATCATGAAGCCCGAGCACCACCACAAAAAGCAGATTGAGCCCCACGTTTATGAGTGACGAAAGCGCAAGAAAGTACAGCGGAGTCTTGCTGTCGCCGAGCGCGCGCAGCAGGCATGCCTGGATATTATAGGCAATCGCCACCGGTATCCCGCCGAAGATGAAAATTATATACGAGTATGACATGTTTATAATTTCATCGGGCACATCCATGAACTGCAGCAGCTGCCGCGTGAAAAGCATGGTGAGCGTGGTCAGCAGCACCGCAAAAAAAGCACAAAGATAAACGGCGTTCGCCGCGAAACGCCGCATTTCCGATATGTCGCCCGCCCCGAACCGCTGTGATACCGGTATGCAAAAGCCGCTGCACAGCCCGATGACGAAGCCGATTACAAGGAAGTTAAGCGCTCCCGTCGTACCTACCGCCGCCAGCGCGTCGGGCCCTATGAACCGCCCTACTATTATGGTGTCGGCAACGTTGTAAAACTGCTGGAAGATTGTCCCGAGCAGCAGCGGGATTGAAAATCTTATAATAATGGGCAGGAGCCTGCCCTTTGTCATATCTCGGACCATTTATTATCCTTCGCGCTCTTTCACGCAAAAACCTCTTTCAGTTTCTTCTCCAAGTCCGCGCACTCGCTCTCATAAACAAGCAGCGAAATCTCGTCAAGCCCCGTAGTCACGAGCAGCGGTAGGCAGTCCATCTCGCGCAGCACGTTCATCACGCGTGAAGCGAAGCCCGTATTGTTCACCATCTCGTCTGATTTTATAGTAACCTTAACGTTGCCGACGTTTATCATCGGCGTGAGGTTTCTTGAAATCTGGTTAATAATTGAGATGAGCTTCGGCATGTCCTCGTCTGAAAAAGTAAAACCGAAGCTTATTTTTTCCGACGCGGCGGGAGCCTGCGAAATCATGTCTATGTTTATGCCCGCCTCGGCGGACTGCCCGAACACCTCGCAGATAAACGTGTTCTGGTGCGAAACAGCCACGTTATTGAATGTAACAATAGAAATCCCATACGTCGTTATAATTTGAGTAGACATAATTTAAAGAGTCCTTTCCTCACAAAATCGAAATGAAAACAACGCTCTCCCCGATTCAATTTAATTTATTTCAAACCTGTTCCTTTATATTACAGCGTTTAATAAATCCGTCATGCTATAAAGCCCGTTTTCTTTTCCCGCCATGAACAGCGCTGCGTTTACAGCTCCGTTCGCGAAAACCTCCCGCGACAGCGCGGAATGTGAAAGCGAGATAATCTCATCGTGCCCCGCAAAAATAATCTCGTGCTCGCCCACGATTGTCCCGCCGCGGATTGCGTGAATCCCGAGCTCGTTCTTCGTGCGCGGCTGATGCTTCCCGCTGCGCCCGTAAACGTATTTTAAAGTGTTCCCACGCTCCTCGTTGAGCGCGTCAGCGAGCATGAACGCCGTGCCCGAGGGTGCGTCAACCTTGCGGTTATGATGCTTTTCTATCACTTCCATGTCGTACTGCCCGCTCTTTTCAGATAATACCCGTGCCGCGCGCCGCGCCAGGTCGCTTAGCAGATTAATCCCCAGCGACATATTCCCCGTAAAGAACACGGGAATATGCGCCGCCGCAGATTTGATTCCTGCGACTTCCTCCTCCGAGTAACCCGTGGTCGCAATCACAACGGGGACGCCGCACGTTTTGCAAAACGCAAGTATGTCGCCGAGCGAGGACGGATGTGAAAAATCCAGGACTACGTCCGGCTTTTCCGCAATATCGCCGATTCTGCAGTACATCTCAAAGCCGGCGTATTTCTCGCACCGGCAGTCAATTCCCGCGCTTATTTCACAATCGCCGCGCCCCGCGACAAGCCCCGCAATCACGCGTCCCATTCTCCCGCACGCGCCGGATAATGCAATCTTTGTCATCTTTCCCCATTCCTTTTGCCGTCGGCAAACGACAATAATCATCTCTCAAATGGTGGATTTAATCATTTAAGTATATTTCAATTTAACTGATTATAACAATCCTATTTTAACCATTTCCGCCTTTAGCAGTGCAATTTTCCCCTCGTCCATGTCGCACAGCGGCAGCCGCGCGCTTCCCGCGTCTATGCCGAGCAGCTTCAGCGCATGCTTTACAGGCACAGGATTCACGTCCATGAACAGCCCCTCGGCATGCATGAAACGCGCATATTTCTGCTGAAGCCGCCCCGCCTCGAGCACATTACCGCTAAGGCAGAGCTCGCAGATTTTATGTACAACCTCGGGAACCACGTTGCCCATTACCGAAATCACGCCCTTGCCGCCGAGCGCGAGCACGGGCACGTTCATGTAGTCGTCGCCGCTGTAAATATCCAGGCCCGATTCGTTGATTAAAGTCGAGAAATACGCAACATTCCCGCCCGATTCTTTAACGGCCGTGATGTTCGGATACTCCGCAAGCTCTTTAAAAGTCGCAAGCTCAATATTTATGCCTGTTCTTGAGGGTATGTTATACAGCATAATCGGAATATTCGTCTTGTCCGCGACCGCGCCGAAGTGCTTTACCAAGCCTTTCTGAGAGGTTTTATTATAATACGGCGAAACAAGCAGAAGCGCGTCCGCGCCGGCTTTCTCCGCTTCCATAGACAGCTCGGCCATATAGGCGGTATCGTTGCTGCCCGTCCCCGCTACAACTGCCGCTCTTTTCGCGGTCTTCTCCGCGGCAAAGCGGATACATTCAATGTGCTCCTCGTCGGTCATGGTGCTCGCCTCGCCCGTGGTGCCGCAGATAATCAGCCCCTGTATGCCGCCTTTAATCTGCCGCTCGATAAGTTCCCCGAACAGGGGATAATTTATACTTCCGTCGGCGTTCATGGGTGTAACGAGCGCCACGCCGGAGCCGGTATAAATTGAATTACTCATATTCCATTAAGTCCTTTCTTCAATAATTGCAGTGTAAAAATATTGTCTTCTCCGATTATCAGTGACTATTTTCAAATTTTAAATTCTTTTTAATCAAAATACCCTTTACTCATCAGCAGCTCCGCCGTCAGTACCGCGCCGCCCGCTGCGCCGCGCAGCGTATTGTGCGAAAGCCCGATAAACTTATAGTCGTACTGGCTGTCCTCGCGCAGCCGCCCGACAGCAACCCCCATGCCGTTATAAAGCCCGCGGTGCAGCTTGGTCTGCGGGTAGCTTTCCTCCTCGAAATAAGTGAGGAATTTTTCAGGCGCAGAGGGCAGCGATTCCGATAAGCCGCCGAACCCGTTCCAAATCTTTATTATCTCTTCTTTGCCCGGCTTGTTCTCAAACCGCACGTAAACCGCCGCCAAATGCCCGTCGGACACGGGAACACGCACGCACTGTGCCGTTATGTTTATGCCCGCCGCATCGCGGATTACGCCGTCCTCTATCTTACCCCAAATCTTGAGCGGTTCTTTCTCAGATTTTTCCTCCTCGCCACCGCCGATATAGGGAATCACGTTGTCCTGCATTTCCTCCCAGTCGCAAAGCTTCTTGCCCGCTCCCGAAACCGCCTGATACGTGCAGGCGAGCACGTCCTTTACCCCGAACGGGAGGAGCGGGTGCAGCGCGGGGACATAGCTTTGTATCGAGCAGTTGGACTTCACCGCGATGAAGCCGCGCTTTGTACCGAGGCGTTTTCGCTGCGCATGAATAACCTCGGCATGCCCGGGGTTCACCTCGGGTATAATCATAGGCACGTCGGGCGTTTTTCTGTGCGCCGAGTTGTTTGAAATAACAGGGCACTCCGCCCTCGCGTACGCTTCCTCAAGCGCTATGATTTCGTCCTTTTTCATATCCACGGCGCAGAAAACAAAATCGCATTTTGAAGCAACGCTGCTTATGTCAGAAGCGTCAAGAACCGTCATATTTTTCATATTTTCGGGAACACGCCCGCCTGAGGCCTCCATCATCCAGCGGTTTTCGTTTTCCATCAGCTCGCCGTAAGCCTTGCCCGCCGAGCGCGGCGAAGCCGCAAGCGCCGTAACTTCAAACCAGGGGTGATTCTCGAGCAGCAGCGCAAACCGCTGACCTACCATTCCCGTTGCGCCGATAATGCCGGCATTTAATTTTTTCATATTTTTGTCAAGTCCTTTCTTTGCTAATACTAATATCCGATAAAAACAATGACAAATTTTGCGAATGTTTTTATTGTCAGGCGAGGAAAAAAGCGTAGGAATAATTTGATTATTCCGAGCATTTTTGACGAAGCATAGCAGTAAAAAAACCGCAAAGCTGTCAATGTTTTAATTGGATATTAGTATAAAGAGGAAGAAAACAACATTTCCCCGATTCATGAGGATTTTGTTTCAACCTTTATCTTTCTCCTGCACATTATTATTATAATCAATTAACTTGAAAATGCTAACGCATTTTCAAGGTGCAGCGGTCGCCGCACAGCCGCGCAGCGGCTTAGGAATTGCCGATAAATAAAGTTGTCAGGTTTACCTCCGTGTTTTTGTCGGCAGGCAAGGCAAATTTTCCGCGAATATCCGTCGATATTTAAGGAAAATTTAACGCAGCATGGTGGCAAAAATACAAGGCAAACGTCAAGTTTATTTGTTGGCGGTTCCTTAATTTGATTGTATAGTTGATTACGCGCTTAAAGCGCGCAAGCGATAAGCTTTGCTTGCCGGAAAAACAGCAAAGCGGTTTTTAAAGTTAATCAACTATATTATTCTATTTAATAAATGTACCACAAAAATGCAGTTTTGTCAACCTCTCGCTTGACAAAACTGCAGCCGTTATATATAATTAATATATGAAACGTAGATTAATCATGGTATTCGGGGCAGTGCTGATGATGCTTGCCGTGACGGCTCCCGATTTATACCTTGCGGCAAATGCAGTAAGACCCATAATAACGCCAACGCCGGTCATGACGCAGCCGGCATTGGTTCAATTAACAATTAACAGTGAGCAATTAATAATTACGGAGCCCGCGGCAAAAACACCGCCGAAAGAAACGGCGCGCGAGCCGGAAAAATACGACAACGCATGGGCTTTCTATCTCGTTGACAAGGATAATCCGCTCCCCGCCGGCTTTGAGGTTATGCTCTTTGCTCTCGGGGAGGAAGACGAATGGTGGCGGGAGGTCGACCTGCGCATTGCGGGTTACGTCGGGCAAATGCTCGAGGATTCGGCGCGGGACGGCGTACATATCGTCATCATTGAGGGTTACCGTACAATCGAAAGGCAGCAGGAAATTTATGACCGCAGAATAAACTATTACCTCGAGCTTGGGCTCACCCCCGCGCAGGCTTTGCTCGTCACCGATACCGAGGTCGCCCGCCCCGGCGCCAGCGAACACAACGCAGGGCTTGCGCTCGATTTCGCAAGCGGAAACTACGACGTGTACTCCTTTGAGGAAACCGCGGAGTTTGCATGGCTCGCGGAGAACTCATGGCGGTACGGCTTTATTCTGCGCTACCCCGAGGACGCAATGCACATCACGGGTTTTATCTACGAGCCGTGGCATTACCGCTTCGTAGGCGTTAAAAGAGCGCGGGAAATCACCGAATCGGGGTTGACACTTGAAGAATTTTTAATGCAACTTTGTGCAGAGTAACTTAGTGTTATGGGCAAGGTGATAAAGGTTGAAAACGAATGATATTGAATCGTGGAAAATGAAACTTTTTATTCTTTGTTGGTGCAGAAAGGATATGGTGAAAATATGAAAAAACTATTATGCTTGTTTTTGGCTTCAATTACACTGCTTGCGGGCTGCGCGGAAAATGCGGGAAGTGCAGAAAGTGCGAAAAATTCAAGGAGTTCCGACTTTGAAGCATTGCTGACCGCAGTTACCGAAAACGGTTTTGAATATGAAATATCGGAAATAACATGGGACGAGGACGTGCTGACGGGAAAAGCAGAAACAATAATAGTGCGAAGCGGCGAACAGGAAGAACGCTTCACGGTCTATTCTTACAGCAGCAACAACAAAGCACAAACCGACACGAAAATTGTCAATGAAAGCGGTTACGGATTCAGTTACCGCGACGGCAGAATGGTTCAGACCTCATGGGTGTCATATCCGCACTTCTTCATACAAGGCAGAATTATTGTGTTTTATGTCGGAGATGAAGCATGGATACTTGATTTTTTGTATGACACGCTTGGTGAACCGTTCGCAGGCACAAAATAATTAACAGTTAATAATTTTAATAACGAACAATTGCGGAGTTCGCTTCGCAGACGATTTTGAAATCGTCGCCGCAGGCGACACAATAATTATTCATTATTCCCTATTCCTTATTTACTATTTATTATACATCTCAAACACATTCGGCGGGAGTTTCTCGCCGTAAGCCAGCCGCATTGCGAGCCGCGCGAGCCGTTCGCCTATATCGCGCTTATTCTGCGGGTGCAAATCGTTGTATTCACCCAAATCATAACCGGCGGCAAGCCCCGTGCAGGGCAACGCAAGGCACATCTTCTGCTGTCCTCGCAGCAAGTCCCAATCCGTGCCGCCTGTAAAGGCATAATGCACAAGCTGCGTCTGTATAAACGGCGCGGCTTTTCCGTTTGCCCATGAGCCTCGCCATGAATTAATCAAAGCCGTGAGCTTCTCGGCGTAACGCGTATGACTGCCCGCGTCGGACTCGCCCTGATACCAGATTATTCCTTTGATTGCATAATTAAGAAGCGGCGAAATCATGCCGTTATACAGACCCGTCGGTTTTTGCTGAAAGAAAGTCTGTGCCTTTTGATTTTCAAACACTGTTCCGGGGCGGCGTTTCCATGTGCCGCCTATGTCAATTGTATGGGTTTTTGTCGCGACAAAATAATTCTTACCCTCGGTAAACCCGCCGCTTCCGTTAAAGCATAGCAGCCTTACCGCAATCGTGAGCTTGTTTCCCGATTGCGGCAGCGTAAACTTATACTCGCGCGGCGGATAGCGGTAATAAGTCGCGCCGAGCTTCTCGCCGCTGATAAAAACCTCGTCCATATCAACGGCAAGACCGAGGAAAATCGTCGCTTCCTGTCCGTAAAGCTCCTCGGGTATATCAATAACTTTTCTGTACCAATACGAGCCCGTGCCCCTGTCGACGTCCTTGCAGAGCGGGATTTCCTCCCAGTCGCTGTCGTCATAATCCGGGTTCATCCAGGACTGCTGTATACCCTCGTCGGCTTTCCAGAGCCTGCTGTGATAATCCGCCGTGTATTCTTCTTCATCTTTTTGAACCTGCTCTATGTACTTTTTCTCCTTACACTTTTCAACCTCGGCGAGCTCGTTTGTTAAGCCGAGTTCCTCAAGCTTTTCGCGGCTGAGCCACGCCGTCACCGGCGTCCCGCCGACGGCAGTATTCAAAAGTCCAATCGGTACGTTATAACGCTCCGTCAGCTTTTTCGCAAAGAAGTAGCCGACAGCCGTGAAGTTTTGTGCGGTTTCGGGGCAGAAGTTCTCCCAGCCGCAGTTTTCGAGTGCGAATTCATCGGCAGGCGCGTCAAAATTATAAACCTGAGGAGCTTTAAACTGCCTTATAAGCGGATTCGTAACCGTCAGTTCGTCGGGGTAGTTATGGCAGGTGCGGTTGAGCGCAAGCTCCATATTCGACTGACCCGCGCAAACCCAAATATCGCCGACAAGCACATCGCGTATTTCAAGCTCCTCGCCGCCGCAAACAACTTTGATATTCTGCGGCTCACTGCAGACTTCAAACTCACCCAGAGCGGCGCTCCAAAAGCCGTCTGTGTTTGATTTTACAACTTCTGCTTTGCCGCCGAAACGGACTTCAACCTCGGCAGAAGCGGCGGCAAAACCGCTAATAATTATTTCTGCATTCCTCTGCAGAACCATGTTGTCGGAAAATAACGGTGATAGCTTCAAACTCATACTTTCAATAAGTCCTTTCTTTACGAGCGGGAAATTAAAACAACGTTTTCCCTTTAATGTATATTTTAATTTAACCTTAATTAGCTCCTCGGCAAATTCAAATTGCATTAAAATGCAAAAAACATTTATAATCAACTAACTTGAAAATGCTAACGCATTTTCAAGGTGCGGCGGTTGCCGCACAGCCGCGCAGCGGCTTAATTCGATTGCATAGCCGATTAGCGCGCCTGCGGCGCGTCGGCAAACTCGTTTGCTGTGAAAAAACGCAAAGCGCTTTTCAAGTTAATCGGCTATACATTTACGCAGATTAATCATATCACAGATGCAGAAAAATGTCAAGAACCCCGCTCAAAGGCGGGGTTCTTTATAAGAAAGTTACTTTTTAATTGTCGTCGTCACCGTCGTCACCGTCGTCAAGGTCGGGAGCGTCCATAACGCCCGCTACTATTCTGAGAACGATAATCGCGTCTGCCGATGTAATTTCGCCGTCTTTATTGAGGTCGTAAACTTTAAGCATATCTTCGTCAGCTTCCATTAAGCCTGCTGCGATTCTGAGGATGTTTAAAGCGTCGGAGCTCTTGTATGTGCCGTCGAATTCAACGGGAGCTGCGGGTTCGGGTTTAGGTTCGGGCTTGGGCTCGGGAGCTGCGCCTCTCGGGATTACATTGCCGCCCTGGTCAAGGTAGTTCCAGTCTTTTACTGCCGCAGAGCCCCAGTCCATGCCTATTACAAATTCGGCATAGGTTTCTGTCTGGTCTGCTGCAAAATTAGCCTCGGTGATTAACTGGGTTGTGCGGCTCCAGAATCTTACTCTGTAAGTATTTCCCTCAATTTGAACAGCCTTAAGGGGGTTGTCGCCGGTATCGCTGCTCCATTCTGCAACGTTTCTCCATCTGCCGATGTTGTCATTAACTATCATGCGTCCGCCAAAGCCGACTTCGGGAGCGCTCGATACTTCAATGATAAACTCGAAGCCGTAGATTTTCATTGTATCTTCCTTGGAAAGCCCGTCGTTGTTGGAGTTAGCGGAATGGTAAGCTCTAATCATAAAGTGCTGCCCGTCGCCGCCGTTGTGGTTAGAGTTGGTGAGCCTTGTCGCGCTTGCGGGTATCACCATAAAGCTTACTGCTACCGCGCATACGACTAAAATTGCTAAAATCTTCTTTAATTTCATTTTGAATCCTCCGTTAAGTTTAATTATTCATGGACTTAGCCATTCATAAATATAAGTATACCTTTTTTAAAATCATTTTTCAATTAGCAGATTGTACAAAATTAGAGCAAAAATTTTGGAGCAGCGGAAAAATTTAGACTCCCGCTACCGCTCTGAGTATAAGTATTGCGTCCGCCGTGGTGAGCTCGCCGTCGCTGTTGAGGTCATATTTTGCGAGAAGTTCATCGGTCTCCTCCATGAGCCCCGCCGCAACTCTCAGAACGATTAATGCGTCGGCAGTGCCAAGCTTTCCCTCAACCGGCTCGGGTTCGGGCTTGAGTTCCGGAGCCGCCGCGCCTTTTTTCTGAATCACGTTTCCGGCGCTGTCGAGCCACTCGTAACGGACTACCTCAAAAGTTCCCCAGTAGCTCCCGAGCACGTACTGCGCGTATTTCTCGCCCTCAAGCAGGCTCGCCTCGAATGTAGGCGACGCTCCTCTGCTCCAGTGACGGATTCTGTAAACGCCGTCCTCGCCCTCAACCGCCGTCGCCGTTATGGGCTTGCCCGCGCCCGCATCGCCGAACTCGGTATCCAGCCAGTTGCTGCCCGGAAGAGAGCTGCTGATAACGGTTACGCCGCCGAAAGAAGCGTCCGCAGGCTTGATAAACCAGTTAATCCCTGCAACCCTCAAAAAATCCTCAGCCGTAAGGTCTTCAATCGCGTACGCTTTGTAGTACCCGTCGTCGTTGGCGTTTGTTATTAGCCTCGCGCCTGCGGGAATCGACATAATGCTCATCGAGAGTATGCAAATAATTAAAACTGCTAAAAATTTCTTTGACTTCATTTTAATTCCTCCTAAATTTAATTTTCTTTTTTAATCATATAACCGATTAACTTGAAAAATGCTCCGCATTTTTAAAAAGCAAGCTTTACTTGCTTTTGCGCCGGCAGCGCGTTTTGGCATTTTTATTATAACATAATTGCAATCGCTTGCAGCGATTGCGGCGGCAAGGCCGCCGGCGGCGCGAACGCGCCGAATTATTGTTGAAATAAAATCACCGTTTCGGCTTTGCCGAAACCATCCGCAAAGCGGATGCCAAACGCTTTGCGTTTGGATGTGTGATTTTATTATAACACATTTTTATAAGAAAAGCAACCTCCCGATTGACAAAATTTATCCGCCTTGTTATACTTATTATATGTTTACACAAATCATAGGCGGTATTGAACTCACGTTTGAAACGTCGGACACTTCTTTCTCGCCGCTCGGCGCCGATAAAGGCACGCTCGCCATGCTTTCCGTGGTAAATTTTACAAGCACGGACAAGCTGCTTGACTTAGGCTGCGGGTACGGCATCGCGGGGATTTACGCCGCAAAAATAATAGGCGCAGAGAACGTAGTCATGAGCGATGTCTGCGCCGAAGCCGCCGGGTTGGCAAAACAAAACGCAGAGCGCAACGGCGTCGGCAGCATAAAAGTAATCCGCAGCGACGGCTTCCGTGACATAACCGAAAGCGGCTTCTCGCTTATTCTCTCAAACCCGCCCTACCACGCAGATTTCTCTATTCCCAAGCATTTTATCGAAAAAGGCTTTAACAGGCTCAGAGTCGGCGGCAGAATGTTCATGGTAACGAAACGGAAAAACTGGTACAGGAATAAGTTTACAGCCGTCTTCGGCGGCGTGAAGGTTACGGAAACCGACGGATATTATGTATTCTGCGCCGAAAAGCGAAGCACACAGTATGCGAAATAAACAATTTATTAAAGGAGATATTATGAAAAAGCAATTTTTATCCTTGCTTCTGACGGTTACGCTTATTCTCACGCTCGTTCCGGCTGCGGCGGCAGAAGATTTTACGCCCGTCACTGGAAAGGAAATGTCGGAAAAGCTCGGGCTCGGCATAAACATAGGCAACACCCTGGAGGCGCGCAGATGGTCGGACGACACGCCGCTCGAGAACCCCATGGACGCGGAAACTATATGGGGCGCGCCGAAAGTCGAGAGGTGGCACTTCGAGGCGATTGCCATGAAGGGCTTCAGCAACGTGCGTATTCCGGTTACATGGGAGCCGCACATGGACAAAAACGGCAGAATCTCAGCCGCGTTCATGAACCGCGTCCAGCAGTGCGTTGACTGGGCTTTGGAGGCGGGGCTGATTGTAACGCTCAACACCCATCACGAGTCCGGCTTCTATGACCTTATGCTCACCGATTACAGCAAGGCGAAAAGCTGGCTTGAGAACGTCTGGACGCAGGTTGCAGACCGCTTCAAGGACTACCCCGAAACGCTCATCTTTGAGCCGATGAACGAGCCGCGCCCGGGCGAGCACGGCTGGTATTGGAGCTACTCGCTTTACGAAAAAGAAATCCCGCTCCTCGCGGCGACAGCCAACAAGCTTAACCGCGACGCGCTCGAGATAATCCGCAAAAGCGGCGGAAATAATGATAAGCGTATCGTTTCGCTCACGATTGTACAGGCAGACCCGAACCTGCTTTACCTGTACGAACACCCCGAAAACGACCCCTACACGATGGCAGGAGTTTTCTTTTATCCCGCGACCGCCGAATTGGAGCAGAACGCCTTGACGCAGATAAAAGCCGCGCTCGATAAAGGGATTCCCGTCGTTATAAAGGAAACCTCGCCGATTGAGCGGCAGGGCAGCACCGCACTCGCCTGGAGCCGCAACGCTTATGCAGGACTTGCTGCGCTCGGCGTGCCGTCTATGTGGTGGAACTGCACAGGCGAAAATGATGATGAAATTTTTGCCCGCGCAACAGGCAAGTGGAACGACCCGCTCGTAAATATATTCTTCTCCGCTTACGGCGAAAAGCCCGGCGCAGCGTATACACCTCCCGCGCCGCCGCTGCCTTATGAGCTCCCGGGCCCTTTTATAAACAAAGACTTCACGTTTTGGCGCAATGTTAATCCCGGCGTGCTCGGCTTTGCGGAGAAAATGGTCGTCGAGTATACGGGAACTATGCACAACGCCTATGCGTTCACGCGGTTCACGTCGCAGTGGGTACAGTTCGACAGCGGACACAGCCGCATTACCACAGAGCCCGGGAAAATCATCTTCGATATACGCGGGCTCGAGGGAATGACATTCGGCTTCGGAACATGGGGAGATGGCGACGCCGCAAAAATCACCCGTGTTTACCTTGACTCATGGGAGGGCGGCGGGAATGCAAGCGGCTCCGGCTTCACCACGGCAGACGCGATGAACATACTGCGGAGCGTGGCAGGCACAGTTGTTTTAAGCTCGGAACAGATGGATAAATACGACCTGAACGGCGACGGTATAATTACGTCGGCAGACGCGCTGCTGGTACTAAGGGTAGTGGCGGGGGTATAAAAATCAGAGCGGGATTAAAAACCCCGCTCTTTACTTAATATAGCCAATGCTGAAACATTTTAAAGTTAATGATTACAACACCCGTACCCCCGTGAAAAAGCTGTCCAAATAATACTTCACGGTAATATCAATTTCCTTTACGACCTCGCCCGGCATGCGGCAGCTAATCATAATGCCGCCGCCAATATAAATCCCGCCGAATGTCGCTTTGTAGCCGCTGTCGGAGAAAAATACCAAATCGCCCGATATAAGCTCCGGAATCGAGCCGATTTTATTGCCCATGCCCGCCTGCTCCTGTATGCCGCGCGGGCAGTTAACGTAGCCGTTGTGCCGCAGGACGTAGTGAATAAACCCCGAATTGTCGAAGCCCTCGCCCGGAGTGCTCCCGCCGTCCGCGAAAGAAATTCCGAGCAGCGACTGCGCCGTTAGCACAATCTGATTTTCCTCGATAGGTGCGACCGATATTTCGCCGCTCGTTTCGGTTATAAGCGCAGCGTTCGCGCCGTTTTGCCGCTCCGCCCGTTCGGAGGGTTTGGACAGGTTGTCGGTGTTGCCGCTGTTATCGCCGCCCGGCGCGGGATACTCGTAGTCGCCGCTCTCGCCGCTTATGCCGCAGCCGCTTGTTATAATCATCAGCATAGCGAAAACAAGCAGCAATGTCCGAGCTTTCAGTGCTTTTTTCATATTATTCTTACCGCTTTCTCCATGCGCGTGTACTTGTCTTTTTTTATTCTACCACATATTGTATTATATTTCAAGCATTATTTTATTACAAATTTATTACAATATCCGACAAATTTAATAAAATCTGTTCCTCCCTGCCGGTGTTTGCGTTTATATAAACGAAAACCTGCCGTCCGTCCTCGGAGAAACACCTGAATTCATAACAAAAAACATCGCCGGCGGTTATGCACAGCTTTGCGCTCTCAACTGTAAGCAGCGGCGAAATCAATGCCCGCGCCTCTTCAATGCTTAAAGCCGGCTCGCCGACGTCGCGCCCCGTGGGGTGATGATTCGCGAGCCAGTCGCGCTTGTCAACGCTCAGAACCTCGCCCGTGTCCATAGCGACGGCGACCCTGATAAAATCGGGATAAAGTGTGATGCCTGCCTGCGCTCCCGCAAAGTAAACTATACACACATCATCATGAATTTCGTGGAAAATCTCGACGACTCTTATTATCCCGAGCCTTTCAAGATATATTTCAGCCGCTCTCACCGCCTGTGTGGCGGTGATTCGCCGGACTTCGACCTCGCGGTAGCCGAGCATGTAGCTTAAGTGCCCGCCCGCTTTTGTAACCGCAATCGTCGTGCTTGAGTTCGCGAAAACATAAGACGGCATGCCGCCGGCTTCCTCGCTTATCAGCGCGAGGTTCGGCGCGCCGGATATGCCCGTTGCTATTTCAAGCGCCTCCGCTTCGCTTATAATCTGCCCGCCGCTCAGCATCAAAGGCTCTTTCTGCGTTATGATTTTAATTTCATCGCAGCTCGTTTCACCGTTTTGCATTTTGTCGGAAGTGCTCGCCGCGTAGTTATAAAGCTCTGCGAGAAGCTCACCTTTCATCTGCGAACAGTTGCTGTACCGGACTTTGAGCAGCGTTTCCTCTATGCTTTCAAGGCAGTGCGAAAACTCGGCGGCAGCGCGCATTTGGCTGCCGTGAAGCTCGATTCTTACGCATTTTACTTCAGCGCTCTCCGTTATAACAGTAACCGCAAGAGCGGCGATAATCGCTGCCGGAAACGCAATAATACGCACCAGCACCCGTTTTGATATGTTAAACATATTTTCAATAAGTCCTTTCTTCACCGGCGAAAAATGAAAACAGCGTTTTCCCCGGCTCAGTATCATTTATTTTCAACCTTAAAATCCTTCCGTTTTTCCTATTTTTTCACAAAACTTTTTAAATATACTATTTGAAATTAACACGAGTTGTGGTATAATGGTTTTATAATTGAAGTAAATTCTGCATTAACGGGGAAAACGATGTTTTCATTTTTCGTTTGAAATTAACAAGAGCTATAGTATAATGGGTTTATGATTAAACCCTGCATTAACGGGCAAAATGTTGTTTTCATTTTTCTTTTGAAATTAACACGAGCTATAATGTAATGGGTTTATGATTAAATCCTGCATTAAGGGGGAAAACGTTATTTTCATTTTTCACCCATGAACAAAGGACTTATTGAAAATATGATTTATTTTGATAACGCCGCTTCAACCAAGCCGTGCAGGGAGGCGACTGAAGCTTTTGCCCGTGCCGCAGCCCATAATTATGCCAATCCGTCCTCGCTGCACAAGGGCGGGATTGAAGCCGAAAAAATCATCAGTGCGGCAAGGAAAGCGATTCTCCGGGAGCTGCCGGGCGGCGGCAGTCTCGTCTTTACGTCCGGCGGGACTGAAAGCAATAACCTCGCGCTGCTGGGCATAAAAGCCCCGAAAGGTGAAAAACAACGCAAAATTATAACCACCGCGATCGAGCACCCGTCGGTTGCCAATCCGCTTGATAAAATTGAGCAGGACGGCTTTTCAGGCTTGTATTCAGCGACTGTTCTGCGGCTTTCGCCGGCTGCGGGACAAAGCTTCGAGGACAGGATTATCGCCGCCGTTGACCAGGACGTGCACATGATTAGCGTGATGGCGGTCAACAGCGAAACCGGCTTTATCATCGACACGGTTAAAATATACGAGGCGGTGAAGAGCCGCTTCCCGAAATGTATCGTGCATACCGACGCCGTGCAGGGCTTCATGAAAATCCCCGTAAACGGAGATTTAATCAGCATCAGCGCGCATAAAATCCACGGCATTAAAGGCGTGGGCGGGCTGTTTGTGCGGGATAATATAAGGCTCAGCCCGCTTTATTACGGCGGCGGGCAGCAGGGCGGACTGCGCCCGGGCACCGAGCCTGCCGAGCTGATTGCTGCTTTCGGCGCGGCGGTGGAAAATTATAACTATAATCACACGCATTTCACGCAGCTTTCAAAGCATTTATCGAAACTTTTGGAGGATTTCGACGGTGTTAATTATAAGCGCAACAGCCGCGATAATCTGCCACACATCGTAAATTTCTCGGTAAACGGCGTGAAAAGCGAGATTCTACTGCACTGCTTAGCTGAAAGCGATATATTTGTGTCGAGCGGCTCGGCATGCGCGAGAGGCAAAAAAAGCCCGTCCCTGCTTGCGTTCGGCGTAAAGGAAAAGGACGCGGACAGCGCGCTGCGCCTCAGCTTCTCGCATGAGAACAACACAGATGAAATTGAGAAGTTTGTTGAAGTGTTAAAAGCGGGAATTAAAAGATTTAAAAGATAGTATTTATAAACTCATGGTTATCCACCGTTATTAGTCGGGGAGAACGATACTTTAAAAGTATTATTCTTTAGGGAAGATAATATTTATAAACTCATGGCTATCCACCGTTGTTAGTCGGGGAGAACGATACTTTAAAAGTATTATTCTTTAGGGAAGATAATATTTATAAACTCATTGTTATCCACCGTTGTTAGTCGGGGAGAACGGTACTTTAAAATACTCTTTCACTTAGGAAGGACTTATTAAAAATGGAAGTTTTTATGGCAAAATACGGCGAAATCGCCCTCAAAGGTAATAATAAGCGGTTCTTTGAGGAACGTATGGTTAAAAATATAAAACGCCGGCTGGCAGCACCGCTTTCAAACGGCGCAATATTAGGCGAGTTTACTTATGAACGCGCACAGTCCACACTCTACATCACTCCAAGGTCGGCTGACACTGACTTTAACGAAATCGAGCGCCGTCTGCTCACGGTCTTCGGAATAGGCGCGGTGCAGCGCTCGCTCGCGCTACCCAAGGACTACGCAGAAATAGTCCGGCTCGGCGTGCCATACTTAGAAAAAGCGCTCAGGGGCGCGAAGACGTTTAAAGTCGAAGCCAAGCGCGCCGACAAGACTTTCCCGATGAACTCGATGGAGCTCATGCGGGAATTCGGCGGCGAAATCTGGGAAGCATATCAGAATAGGGACAGACCCCCGGAGGTTGACCTGCATAACCCCGACGTTACCGTCTACCTCGAAATCCGCGACACGCACGCGTATCTGTGCCCGAACAGGCTGCAGGGCGCAGGCGGGATTCCGGTCGGCATGTCGGGTAAGGCGCTTGTACTGCTGTCGGGCGGCATCGACAGCCCTGTCGCCGCGTACATGATGGCAAAACGCGGCATGAGCCTGGATATGCTGCACTTTCAAAGCCCGCCGTATACCTCAGAGCGCGCCCTGATGAAAGTCGAAAGCCTTTGCGAAAAGCTCGCGGAATATTGCGGTGAAATCAATCTTTTCTGCGTAAATCTGACCGAGGCTCAGGAAGACATCCGCGACAATGCGCCGGAAGAATACATGACGGTTTTGCTGCGGCGCGCGATGTTCAAGGCTGCTGCAAGCCTGTGCGGGCACAGGCACTACTGCGCAATCATCACAGGCGAGAGCGTCGGGCAGGTAGCGAGCCAGACGCCCGCCGCAATAATATGTACCGACGACGCTTCTCCTCTACCCGTTTACCGTCCGGTCATCGGCATGGATAAAATCGAAATCACTGCAACGGCGCGCAAAATCGGCACCTTTGACATTTCGACTCTGCCTTATGAAGACTGCTGCACGGTGTTCACGCCGCGCCGCCCGAAGCTGAAGCCGTTCCTCAGTGACGTCCTCAAGCTGGAAACCCGCTTAAACAGCAGTTTAATTCAAAAAGCTGTAGAAAACATAACTGTAAAAACTTTCTAAGAATCGGAATATTTGACAATATGCATTATAATCTTGACAAATCGGCACAAAATGTAGTACAATTATTATGTGCGCGCGGACTTACGCTGACCACAGCCGAAAGCTGCACGGGCGGCTTGCTGTCGGGCGCTGTTACCGCCATTCCCGGCAGCTCCGGGGTTTTCGGATGCGGTATCATCGCTTACGCCAACGAGGTTAAGGAACAGCTGCTCGGCGTAAAGCCGGAAACTCTGGCGGAATTCGGCGCGGTCAGCGCGGAGTGCGCGGCAGAAATGGCGCGGGGCGCGCAGAAAACCGCGAATACAGAAGTAGCGATTTCAATCACCGGTATCGCCGGCCCCGGCGGGGGAACGCCGGAAAAACCCGTAGGAACAGTATTTCTCGCATGTATTAATAAAAACAAAATCAACATATTACATTTACAAATAAACAGTACTGACAGACATTATATAAGATTAGAATCAGTCAGGCAAGCTTTGATTCTGATGCTTAATACGTTAAATTAAAACAATTCGCAAAGCGAACACGACAATTGTTCATTATTCATTATTAATTATTAACTGGAGTTATTATGGCGACAATAGCTTACAACACAAGACCGCGCCCCGCCGGAATCTACATCAACGGCAAAAAGCGCAGCGGCTTCACGCGCTTTATTATGCGCCTTTTCCCGTGGAAAGGCGACAGCGTGTTTGAAATAGTGCGCAAGACCATCTTTCTCATTGCGCTCATCGCGCTGATTTACTTCGGAGGCGGAGAACTCTTCATTTTCGGGAACGACCTTTATCAACAGTACAAAATCGACCAGAAGCTGTCCGGCTTCTGGAATCCCAATATTTCCGAAGAAATGCGCGAGCAGGCCAACCAGGGCAGGCAGCTTCCGATGCTCGACGAGTATATCGAGCACTGGAGCTTTAACAATGACCTTATAGGGCATATATTAATTCCCGATATGACCTCCACCCTGCCTTACACCGACCACAACCGCCATATAATGAATTACCTTGTGTACCAGACCACCGACAATGAATATTACCTCAATCATAATTTTGACGGCTCAAGAAGCGCGGGCGGCTCTATTTTCGCAGACCGCCGCCATAACTTCGCAGACGACGGTATTCTCCCGGGAAACACCGTGCTTTACGGGCATAATATCTACACGGGAAATATGTTCGCCAAAGTCGCGGATTATTATAAAGCCTACTACTACGGAAACGGCACATCTTATTATCAAAGGCATCCGATTGTGCATTTTAATACGCTTTATGAGAGGCACGACTGGAAAATTTTCGCCGTTGTTTTATTTAATACTGATGAAAGATACGGCGAAGTATATAACTATCATACAGTTCATGAATTTAGGGATGCAGACCATTTTCACACTTATATTTTAGACATCATGGACAGGAGCGTGCTTTTCACTGATGTTAACTTACAGTACGGCGACCATATCCTGACGCTTTCCACCTGCTTCTGGCCTCAGACCGAGGCGGAACGCGCGGTTGTTTTCGCCCGCAGGGTACGCGACGGGGAAAGTTTATTCGTTGATGTTGAAAAAGCGGAAATAAACAAAAAGTTCCTGCCTTATGAATTGCAGGCAAGAGCCTACGGAAGCAACTGGACCGGAAGGGTCTGGGATTATGAAACGTATCTTTTAAGTTACGAAGAAGAGTAGTTGCTTATATTAGTATTATGAAGTAAAAATGAAAGGATAAGTTCTTATGGCTGATATACTTCAAGAGATATTAGACGAAGTAGAAAGCAGAAAAGCAGGAACAGATAAACCTAAACCTAAGGTGGAGCCTTATTTAGTGGAGGTATTGCCTGTCTTCCCCGACGACTCGGACGATGTAATTCCGCACGGCGGCATAAGGAAGTTCTTAAAATCACTCCTGCCCGGCAAAGCAGACCCCCCGCTCGAAATCATGCGGAAAGTCATCTTCGCGGTTTCTCTTGCAGTGGCGGCAATCTGCCTTGTGCTGATTCTCGGCAATAGCCTTGAGGGGCGAAAACACAGCGCTACATATGATGAGCTAAGGAATGGGATGGAGCAGTCCGCCATGCTGTTCGAGCTGTCGGGAAGCGTCTATCTGCCTGCCGAAGCCGTCGCGGTCATGCTCACCCGCGACCCCGAGGCGCTGCGCGCATACGCGCATGAGCTCGCCGAAATCATCGAGCTCTCCCCTGAACGGATTCTTGAAATACTTATCGAAAAGCCCGGAATCCTCCCGCAGTTCATCACTACATACGACAGGAATCCCGACCTCATCGGCTGGGTGAAAATCGACGGGACAAAAATCGACTACCCCGTGTTGCAAAACCTTGAGGACAACCATTATTATCTTGATTATTCAATCGACCACGTGCGGACGATGCACGGCTCCGTTTATGCAGACTGGCGCAATGCTTTTACCCCCGTTTCGCGCCCCGACAACACCATACTGTACGCGCACAACATGAACGACGGCTCGATGTTCCATCCCGTAGTGCGCTATTACTCCTATTATTACGCCAACCCCGGGCACCTGCGGCACTATCACGCCCACCCTTTCATCGAATTCAGCACACTTTACGAGCACAATACCTACAAGGTTTTCGCCGCAATTTTCGTACATACCGAGGAAAATAAATACGACGATGTCTACGACTATTTCAGGAAGCGTGAGTTCGCCAGCCGCGCAGAGTTCTACGACTTCATGCAGAACGTTATGGACAGAAGTTCGTTTTTCACCGACGTGGACGTTATGTACGGCGATGAAATACTGACGCTCTCCACCTGTCACTATCCGCTCGGCGAAAACATAGACGCGCGCGTCGCGGTGTTTGCGCGGCGGCTGCGCGAGGGAGAAAGCCCCGATGACTTTGATACCCTCGCCGCATGGGTTAACCCGAGCCCGCTTTATTTCAAGCTGTGGTATCAAAGGTTCGGCGGCTCGTGGGGCGGCAGGAACTGGGATACGGGCAAGGTTGCCGGCTTGGACGAGTATTTGCTTGAGTTTCCCGACGCGGACACGAGATTGCACTATCTGCATTAAATTTCCTGTACCAATGTTTACTTAATTAATCAGCGCTACTGTAAAACGTAGATAAAATATTTAAAATTACTAAACGAGGTTGTACTTAAAATGCCGGAGTTTGACAGAAGACCGAGAAGAAATTCCCGCAACAGAAAATTTCAAAGCGGCGGACAGCGGGTTGCAGTAAAACGCAAGGAAAACTTTGCCGTTTCTATTCTCAGCGGGCTCTTCCCGTGGAAAGGTGACAAAGTCGGCGATGTCGTAAGGAAAATAATCCTGCTCGCATCACTGGTTCTGCTCATCTGGGCAGGCATGCAAATCGTGGATTTCTATATCCTGCGCGACCTGCGCACGGACCGGGAACGGCAGGGGCTCGTCGATATCCGCAACAGCTATGCGGGCGAGGAGTTCTTTGAGATGAACATCTCGCAGCTGGGCGCCGCCTCCGACCTCACCACCGACGCAATTCGCGTAATAGGCGAATACTGGGAGTTCTACGAGATGAACAACGACTTCGTGGGCTGGCTCGAAATTTACCCGATTGTGCAGTATCCCGTCTATCAGGCGGACGATAACGAGTTTTATCTCAACCACAATCACGAAAAGTGGCCCACTACCAACGGTACTATTTTTGCCGACTGGGAGGGGCGGTTCACACCTTACGGGCGCCCGCACAACACGATTATCTACGGGCACAACCTGCAGACCAAGAACCTCTTTCAACCGCTGCTCAACTACCGCCCGAACAACACGTCAAGCATGGACTCGTTCGAGTTTTTGAAGCTGAACCCGACGATTGTTTTCGACACGCTCTATGAGCGCGGAAACTATAAAATCTTCGGTGTTATTCAGACCAACGTAAGGCGGACGCAGGGCGATGTCTTCGATTACTGGAACTACGTATACTTCCGGAACAAGGCACACTTTGACAGCTTCGCGGCAGGTGTTCTCGACCGCAGCATGTATTATACAAACGTCGACCTTGAATACGGCGATGAAATACTTATGCTCTCCACCTGCGACTTCTCGATGTTCGCCAACGGCGCGGACTCAAGCATCCGCCTTGTGGTGGTGGCACGGCGCGTCCGCGACAACGAGTTCGCCGGCTTTACGCCGGAGGAAATCGACGCCTTTATCGACAACCGCGGCGTCAACGAGCACGGGCAGCTCAACCGCAAGATGTTCGAGTCGTATTACGATTTGCGGCACCCTGCCGGCTGGGCGGGGCGCAACTGGGATTTAAATTATATAAAAGATTTTGAGGGATAGTATTATTTGAATAAAACCCTGTTCACGGGAAAATGTTATTTTCAAGAAATATTATGAGAAAAGGATTTACGGAAAACATGACCAATTCATCACTGCTGCGCTGTGCGGCGGCATTTCTTGTGCTGTCGGCTTATATATGGCTTTTCGGCATCACCGGCGTGATTGAGGGTGACGCTCCGGTAGCTTATGCCGATGAGGGTCTGGAAACCCCGCGCTCCGAGCCGGAGGATTCTGATGAGGACGAGGGGTTTCTCTCGGGCACAAACCTTAATATTAACCCCGTCAACGACCCGAAGCCGACCTTCGCTGACCTGCCGGGCAATGACTCGCCCGCGCTTCAGGAGGATTACACTGCTTACGCAGATACAATACCGTTTGTTCCCGACAGCGCAGAAGCCGAACCCGCACCAATTCCCGTTACTACGACTACAATACCGCCGCCCGCAGCAACAACTCCCGAGCCTTCTCCGCCCGCAGGCGATACTGACAGCGGCGTCACACCGCCCGAGGTTATTTCCGCGCCCGAAGTCACCGCAGCCCTGCCGCCCGAAGGCGGAATTGACATCGGCGTTACACCGGCAGAAACCGTTGTGAACCCCGCTCTTGCGGGGCGGCTCACGGTTCAAACTTCAAACGGGCAGGTAACGGATACGGCGCTTAATATAGTTTCGAGAATAGTGCAGCATGAAATCGGCAGTTCCTTTCATGATGAGGCAATAAAGGCACAGGCCGTTGCCGCCTACACCTATATAATGCATTATCAGAGCCAGGGCGGCGTAGCGAACGCGGAGCTCGCCTCTGCAGCCTCCGACAAAATTACCGGGATTGTCAGAGAGGTTTTGGGGCAGGCTATTTATCATGAGGGCAGCTACATTGCGTCCGTTTATTACGCATCAAGCGCGGGATACACGTCGAGCTCCGCGAACGTATGGGGCGGGGACATACCGTATCTCAGAAGCGTGCAGACTGCCTTTGACAAAGAGCACGACCCGAATTACGGGCTTGTTGCAGCTTTCACTCCGACCGACATAAGAGTCGCTGTGCTTGAACGCACAGGCATCAATCTCACCGGCGACCCCGCCGCATGGCTGCGGATTATAAATCACGTCGATACCGTGTATGTCGGCGACATGACTGTCGGTGGGCACACGTCTTTCACAAGGCCGGACGGACGGGAAATCCCGTTCACAGGCAGGCATTTCCGTGATGTAATGGGCACGCAGAAGCTGCGCTCCGCCGCCTTTGAGTTTACATACGATTCGGATACCGACAGATTCACGTTCACGACCTACGGCTACGGACACGGCGTGGGGCTCAGCCAGAACGGCGCGAATATTTTAGCGCGGCATTACGGGTATGATTATAAGCAAATCCTGGCGTTTTATTACCCCGGAACGACCATACAATGAGCAATTTCGTAATGTTAATAAAATCAAACGAAATTAGCAGTTGACAATTAGCTTTTAATATGTTATAATTTTGGAGTTATGCGATGTATTGTTATAAATGCGGTTTGAAAATTAACGAGCAGGCTTTAGAATGTGAGCACTGCGGCGCAAACGTTGCGCACGTGATGATTCCGCGGTTTTATAAGGCGGCAGTCTTCTTCGGAATATGCATGCTCATGCCGGCACTTGCGTCTGTCGCGGTGTTTTTCGCAGGGCTCGTCGGTATGCTGGATTCGTATGTTTTGTATATCTTCATAATTTTCGGCGCGGTCGGCTTGCCGCTTGCGCTTAAGAGCAGGCGCAGGTTCGCGGTTATTCTCAACATCGCAGGCATAGTTTTTTGGCTTCTGCTTGTTTTAACGCCTCATTTCGCAGTTGACAGCGTTCATAACGACAGGTATCAGGACAGAGCCGCCGTGTCTGAGGCTTTGGAAAGTTTCATTAAATAAATATGCGGATATGGCGGAATGGCAGACGCGCATGGTTCAGGTCCATGTCTAAGCAATTAGGTGGAGGTTCAAGTCCTCTTATCCGCAGGAATGAGAATCAAAGACATAAACACATATGAAATTTGGAGTCCGAAATTCGGACTCCTTTTGATTTTATCTGCATTTGTCAAAATTAACGCGAGAATCGAAAATACTAAATTTGGAAGCGTAAAACGCTCGTAATAAATACGACTAAAGTGCCTTACTTAAACCTTTAGCTAATTTATATATATTTTAATAAATTATTAATTCCCCTCTTGACATTATAACGCAAATCCGTTATAATTAATATAGAGGTGATTACGATGGATTTAAACTTAGTTTTAAAAGAAAAAAATATTTCAAAATATAAACTCTCAAAAATAAGCGGTATACCTTTTACCACTGTCAGCGAAATTACAACGGGCAAGTCAAAAATTAAAAATTGCACAGGTGAAACGCTTTATAAATTAGCGAAAGCGTTAAATGTGACGATGGAAGATTTACTTTCGGAATGCATGGAGAACCGTCCGGAATTTGAGTGGTTTAAAAGCGAAGCATGCCATAGGGTCAAGCGCGAGGGTGATTTAGATTTTATTATTAATGTATTAGAATCATGCGAAATTCGGAAATTGTATGAAAAAAATGGTATCCCGAAAGCCTTTATCTGCTTGCAATGGTGGATTATCTAAGCAGAGAGAACGATTTACTAATTTGTTCGGATTATGCAGACATTCGCAGATTGCGTATGAAAAACATCATTTACCCTGCTGGAATATTAATATTATGTAGTGTACATGGGGATGAAAGTTATAAAGAAAGAAGCCTAAAAAAAGCCATTCCTGAATTTCTGCGCCATAATATCGTAGAAGCGGAGATAAGAAATGTTTGCTAATTTTGAATTTACGAAGGAAACGCTTGATATTTGCTTAAAAGAACTCGATAAAGAGTTCCGCAGGCGCAACGGCATAAAAACACACGCTGACATTATACTGATTGGCGGTGCTTCTGTTCTTATAAATTATGGTTTTCGGGATAAAACTACCGATGCTGACGCAATAATCAGAGCTTCATCTGTGATGAAAGAGGCGATTTTCTGCGTCGCCGATAATTTTAACCTACCGAACGATTGGTTTAATCAAGATTTTAAAAAGACAGATTCTTACTCCGAAAAACTATTCAAGATTGCTTCCCGCTACAGAACATTCTCAAATGTTTTACATGTATGGACTGTCGCCGCCGAATATTTAATTGCTATGAAGTTATTAAGCGGCAAGCTATATAAATATGATTTGTCTGATATTATCGGGATTTTGTGGGAACATGAAAAAAAGACGCGTCGATAAGCAGAGATATGATTATGAAAGCCGTTAAAATGCTTTATAATCAACCCCTTTCTAAAGAATCTGCAACATTTATTGACAAGGTTTTAAATTCGGAAGATTATGAAAAGTTTTATTTTGATTCACGGGAGAGTGAGCGCGAGGGTAAAGAAATTTTAGATTCCTTTAGAGAGAACAATCCCGACTCAAAAGGAGTTAAAGCTAACGAGATTATAGAGCGGGCAAGACGAAAAAAGGATTCCGATGGATAATAGTCTATAAATTTCTGTAATTTAGAGATTGTTTTTTGATAGTATTTATGATGTAATGGTGAAAATTGAGTTATGTCATTTCAACATATGTTGCGGTTGGAATCACAATATATCTGCTGTTAGCTGGGAAATCATTGAGGCGGTATGTTTCAATGATGTATTGATTCTTGCCGTCAAAGCGAATCGTAACCGACTTCGAGTAATCCACATCGCTCTGCTCTTGCTCGTTAATAATTAGACTTGCTCTCGTTTCTTGCATAATCGCAAACGTAGTTTCAAAGCCAATTCCACCGCCACCCGACTTAGCGTGAGTGGTCACTCGCTCCGCTCCGAGTCGTACCAACGTATCAACCTCAAACGGAATACCGCTATCCAATACGGTGAACTCGTAATGTTCCCCCGACACACCGATAACAACCGTAATACTGCGGAAAGTGTTATCACTGACATTAACCGCCTTTTTCGCGTCATTGAGGTGATTCACAATCAGAGTTTCTAACGCTCCCTGCTTAATAATATTATCGACCATATACTTGATACTGCCGCTCGTCATGACGTTAAACGCAATCTTCTCAGCGGCGAACTGCCGTGCATAATACTCAAACAAATTGTCGATTGCTACTATGTTTGTGGACGGCAGAGTGGCTTTCCCCTTGATTTTATCTAACTCCCCCTCCCAATCAGATTGCAATTCTTGAAGAGCCTCTGCCAATGGAGTCCCCACAACTACACCTTCCATAACTTTCAATCTGTCAGTGATATTATGGATTGCAGACGACTTTTCACGGTAAAGCCTGTTTAACTCCTCATTCCTCGCCCTTTCCTCAAGATACAGCTTTTCATAATGATTTGTCGTATTTTGTCGAACTTTCTTTACTTGGAACATTGTAATCAATCTCCTTATAAGTATATAAATACCGACTCCAGCAATAAGAACACCTGAGATATATAAGAGCCCGTCGAAATACTTTTCAGATTGAACACTTATATTAACCCACGTGACAAGAATTAAGATAACACCTGTGAAAAATAAAGCTGCAACAATTGTGAATTTATTAAATATAAATGAAAACCCTTTCTTAAAACGTCTGATACGGAATAAAAGGAAAGACAAAACAAACTGCATTATAGTTACAAATATATATAATAAAAAGTAGATGTGTTGGTTAACATTGAGGGCGGCATCTGTAATGTTCTCGCTACTGAATAAAAACACAGATACTAAACTAATAAAAGTAATTGCTATGTAATGTAAAACATAACTGATACTAAATGATAACAGATATGCAGAAACTACTACTTCAAGTTTTTGTTTTGTTAAGAAAAAAACGAAGATAGTGGTCGTTATACATAAAAGTGCTCTATATAGTGAAAGCGGCATTAAAAAAGGTTTAATAAATAATACTGTCCATAACAAACACCATACTGCGATTAAGACTTTATGGCTTATGGCTGCATTATATTGAATAGACTTTGTAAAAATATAAAAAGAAGAAATTGTTATGCTCATCATAACGATGGCATTAATCCATAACGAATAAATGAGAGCTCCCCCTTTTTCTTAGTAATGATTTATTAACATTCGAATAAATCATATATATTTGAATTTTAGAATATAACTTAAAACATATCACGACGGATTTTATCAGTGTAATAATGGATAAACTCGGTGGGAGTCGGTGTGCCTTTATCCTTTCTGACGGGAGCGGTATAGCGTTTCAGCAGTTCGTCTATGTCGTTTGCGTTCTTCCATGCATCATTAATCGCCGTCTGTATGGCGCGGATTACATTGTCATAGTTGTTTTTCTGGGATTTGGAAACGTCTTGTAAAACCGTTTCGGAATCCTTATCTCCCTTGCTTATAAGCAGATATATTGATTCCTCTATGTATTTCCGTCCTTTCAACCTTATGGAAATGCCGAACGCATCTAATTCGGCTTTGATTCTGCTTATAATGCGGGTTTTGAGTTCTTCGGGTGTTTCAATTGTTGTGATTGCAGCGTTTCTACTACCTTGCAGATGATAGAATTCACGGAATCTGAGCAAGTGTCTAATCACCATTTCGGGGCAGTAACTCTGTTGTAACTTGTAAAAAATCCAGTTGAGGTCATACTTTGCGTGAAGGTGGGTGTGCACGGTGTCGTTGCGGTTGCGGGTGGTTATGACGACAATAGGGCGAATACTGAACTCGGTTTTATAGAAATCCTCTAAGAAATCGTAACCCGAACCTGCACCTGTGTTCAACTCCAAGTCTAAAATGACCGCCTCCGGCAGTTTGTTCCTGACAAGTTCAAGCCCCTTGTCGCTCTTATTTGTCATTCCGACGAAGACAATGTCAGTTCTCGTGCTTGCGTAATCGGCGAAATCCCTGCAAGCCGCAACATCGTCCTCAATCAGAACTATTTTCATTGGTTTTTGCTTATCCATTGTTAAAATCCTTTTCAACTTCATTGAACTTCATCGCGGAACGTATGTAAATACAATGCTTATTGTGGTATCATGCTTAATAGATAGGGTATTTCATTACGTTAGTTGATAAAAAAATGTAATGAAAAATAAATAATTAAGATTAAGATGTTTAAGGCATTGCTGAATTCATTGATTTGCCCGTCAATGAAAACAATTGTTCCCTTTGCTTGGTTCAGTTATTTTTGTCGTTATGGTTGAGTAAGTAATCAATCAGTTTCATTAATAGCATAGCAAAAGCTATACTTAGCATTATAGCTTCATAAAATGACATTTTGCCGTCCCCCTTTCTTTAGAGATGTGTGGGGGAGGTCAATTGTTTTTATTCAGCAATGCCGTAAACACCTTGCTATAATTATCGCATAAAAAATATTTTTTGTCAATACTTTTTCCAAAAAAGTATTGACTTTTTAATTAATAATCTGTGTATCCCATAATAACAATCAATTTGCTTTTAAAATGCAGTATTTATGGGCTTTAAAGAATTTCACGGTGTCATTTATGTAATATATGATTTAAATTCACGTATTTATAACCTAATAAACCTTGATATAATCAATGTTTGATTGTAATGTTGTTATGGGATACGCAGAATTAATAAAATTAAAACGAGTTAAATTCATCATTATACCTTATTTTTGGTATAACGCTTCTACAGAGAAGGATTATTTTTACGTTAATTCGTTTTATTTTATCAAGACTTTTCTTACCGTAGTATAATAGCAACCATATACTCTGGCAATCGCCGCCATACTCATACCGCTCTGATACTTTTTCACAACATGATCTTTCTCGGCATCAGTAAAATATCTCTGCTTCTGGGTAATTTTACGAACCATTTTAGTATCCTCTCCATAAGGACTCTCTTCTTTTTCCTTGACAAATTCCCCTTTTCCACTTATACTATCATTAAGAATAGCATTGCGGTAAGTTAAAGCGGTCTTGATTGAATTGTTTAAGTACGGTGCTGATATCCGCAGGCGGCATACCGCCGCACCAATCCCGTCATCCCAAGGGCTGACGGGACTTTTATATTGCCCGTCTGACACGTTTCTAAGCCACAAGATTAATTTTTTCTTGACAAACGGCACATAAACGAATATAATTATATACAGCAGTATATTTTACAGCCCCTTAAAATTGAAAACTATAAAATAGTTTTCAATTTAAACGATTTTATCATGAGGAGAGTTAGATGAAAACAATTTTTATAGTAGATGACAGCAGAACAAATCTTATGATGGCGGAGCAGGCATTGTCCGACCGTTATAATATAGTCACGCAATTGTCCGCGTCAATTATGTTTGAGGCGCTCGAAAATTCTATCCCGGATTTAATCCTGCTCGACATAATGATGCCTGAAATTAACGGCTTTGAAGCGCTCGAACGTCTCAAAGCCGACCCGCGGTATGCTGATATTCCGGTAATATTCATAACAGGCAACAGAAACGCCTTAATTGAGGCCCGCGGATACGAGCTCGGTGCCGCGGATGTAATCTACAAGCCGTTTACCAATTCTTCCATTCATAGCTGCATAGAAATGCAGCTGCGCAGATGCAAGCAGAATGACTGAGATTACTTAACCGTCGTCCTGAGCTTTCAGCCCCTCCACGATGTCAAGCCTGCGTACATGCCTTGAAGTTACCGCCGCCATAATCACGGTCACACCTGCGACAGCGGTTGCCGCGTAAAAATTGCTTGCCGGCGTAATTATTGAAGCAATTACAAAATTGTTGTTTGAGAATTCGCCCTTGATGGCTTCAAGCAGAAGAAATCCCCCTGAAAAACCAAGCGGAAGCGCGAGTGCAAGCTGCACGAGCGTTTCTTTTATATGCGCGGCAATTATGCTTTTATGCGGATAACCCATCACGCCCATAAACATATACTCATACTCGCGCGCCGACAGATTAATCAGCCCGACCGCATAAAGCACCGTGAATCCGAGGATTAACGAACAGGCAATCATGAACCAAATAAGCACCTCCATGCTCTCCATGATAGAATCAAAGCTGGTCTTATCATCATCAATAGTCGTAAACTCCATGCCGTTTACGTTAAGATAATCCACCAGCGCGGGCATATCTGCGCTTCGCAAATAAAGAGTGTTGTACACCGGAGGAATCTCATCTGTCACAGTGCCCATATATTCAAAGCTCGTATAAAGTGTAAGCCCTACATGCTGCGGCACAACCGCACTGACAACTGCTTCATAACCGTTTATTTCGAGCGTATCACCGATGCCCGCATCCCAAATACCGGCGAAATATTCGGGAATAATCACGCCGCTGTTCAGCTCGGTGTACGGAATTTTTACGAAGTCAAAACCATCTTCAACAATTGCAAGCGGATAATGTTCACCTCCTATCTCAACGTGCAGAATAAGCGCACGGCTGCTCTCACAGGCTTGCGTTTCCGCCGCGTGTTCAAGCTCAGGCGGCATGGGATTAAAGCTGACTATAACGTCATAATTCGCGAAATCATCAAAAAATCGGCCTTGCGTTTCGGCTATGGAGTCATGAAAGCCGAGCGAGAACGCAAGCAGCGCACAGGAGCCCGTCATGCCCAGCACGACGGCAAGAAAGCGGCTTTTGTTTCGCAGGGAGTTTTTGAGCGCGTAACGGGTATTGAACGAAAACCGTACCCACACAGAGCCAATGCGCTCGATTAACAGCCGTCTGCCGCCCTTGGGGGTACGCGGGCGCAAAGCGCATGCCGGCATGAGCGGCAGTATGCGAACGAGCGCAATGAGTCCCGCCGCTGCGCAAAGCAGAACGCTCACAACCACGGCGAGAACCCATAACACCGGATACAGCGCAAAACCCAGCGACGGCACCACAAACATCGAGGATAAAATAGCAATAATGCCGCCCGTCGCCGCCATCGCCGCGAAGCAGCCGAGCAGAGCGCCCATAACTGCTGTTATGCAAAACTGCAGCAGATATACGGCGATTATTTTTTTGTTCGGGGCGCCGAGCGCTTTCATAACGCCGATTTGCCTGCGGTCTTTCTGAACCGCACGGGTGAGCATTACATAAATCACAACCGCGATTAAAACTGCAAAAACGAGCGGAAATATATAAGCAAAGCTGCCGAGTTCACTTAAATCGTTGCGGTACATTTCATAATTAATCTGGTCTTTTTGCATGATAGCCCGAAACGCGCCGATTAAACCGGCAAGCGCGTTTACGTCAGTTTCACTTTCGAGCAGCACAACGATTTCGTTATAATCAAAACCGCCGGGCTGCGCAAAGAATTCCGGCACGACATAAACCACGCCGAATCGGTTCTGCTGCGCCATCATCGTCCGTTCGTTCTGCACCATATAGATGTATTCGGGGTTTGCGGCAAGCCCCGTAATTACAAGCTCGTTTTCACCAAAAGCCACAGTATCGCCGATACCGAGCTTCATCGCGTCTGCATTGCGCTTCAGCAATATGCACTCGCCTGCATTTTCCGGTGGTCTGCCCTGGTAAAAATACGGCAGATTTATGCCGTCCATAAGTGAAACCGCGCGGAAAATCCGCTCGTCCTCCGGCACGCGGAAATCGCGCACGCTGCGCCCCCGCGCCGCATAAACGCCGTCGGTTTCCGAAAGAACCCGCACGCTCTCGTCATCAAAAATCCCGTAAAAAGTCACGTCAGCGTACGCGTAGTCGTTCATGTATTGTTCGGCTGTTTCCTCGTACCGCAGCATAATCGTAAAAAGCGTAATAAAAAAGCAAACGCCTACCGCAAGCAGCAGTACAAGCCCGAGCAGCTGCGGAACATGCACGCGCATTTTCCGCGCTGTTATCCTCGCGAAAACTCCCATCACCACGTCACCTCCGACGGCGAAAGCGGCATGCTGTTCTCGCTCACGCTCTGCACTTTCCCGCTGCGCATAGTAATAATTACGTCTGCGATTTTTGCAATCTCACGGTTATGCGTGATGAGCACAACCGATGAGCTTCCCTCGCTGTGTATTTTTTTAAGCACCTCCAAAACCATGATTCCCGTATTATAATCCAGCGCACCCGTGGGCTCGTCGCAGAGCAGAACTTTCGGGTTCTTCGCTATTGCGCGCGCGATTGAAACGCGCTGCTGCTCCCCGCCGGAAAGCTCTGCGGGATAATGATTCACCCGCTCGGACAAACCAACCGCCGCGAGCGCGTTTAAAGCGTCACTGCGTGTAAGTCCCGCGAGCTCGGTCGAGAACTCCACGTTTTCGAGCGCGGTTAAATCGGGCAGCAGGTTATAGCTCTGGAACACAAAGCCGATGTTCTCGCCGCGGAAATGCGTCATCTTATGCTTATTGAATGACGTTATATTAATATCGCTAAAAGCTATCTCCCCCACTGTCGGCGTATCCATGCAGCCGAGCATATTAAGCAGCGTGGACTTCCCCGAGCCGCTCGCACCGAGAATAACCACGAATTTGTTCGCGGGTATTTCTAAGTTTATTGCGTCCAGCGCGGTGACTTTCGCATTACCCTCGCCGTATGTTTTTGTGAGGTTTGAAGTTGTAAATAAATTCATAATTCCCCTATCCTTTCCGCACAAAAGCTCTTTGAAACGCCGATTTCCCGGTTTACGAGGATTTTATTTCAAACCTCTATTCCCTTATACTGCTTTTTTATTTTTATATTAAAGAAATTAATCGCTTTTTGCGGACATTTATTAATACAGCGGTAGCAAACCGTGCAGTTGCCGTTATGAATCACCGCGTTGTTTTCGATTTTTAAATTTCGCATAGGGCACGCAGAAACGCAAACATTACAAAGAGTGCAGTCGTCTGTAATTTTTATGTCCCTGTTTGCTTTTCTTTCTGCCGGTGCGAGCAGCGGAGCCTGTATTAACCCCAGCGCACGCGAGCCTGCGTTAAATCCGCGCTTCTTTACTTTCCCGCGCTTGATATTATCGCAGACCTTCTGCATTTTCGGCACGGCTTTTTCCGCGTAACTTTTTATTTTTTTAACGCTTGTTGTAATGGGAGCTGTATTGCTCGGCATGAAGAAATGCTCGGCATAAACAACCTGCGCATGATTCTTCGGCAACAGCGCGGCGAAAGCCCTCGCGCCGTCCCCCGAAAGAATCTGCTGCGTACAGAAGATGATTAGCTTCCTGTCTTTAAGCAGCTCCATGTACCGCTGTGCAAACCCGCGCATAACCCTCGGCACCCGCGAAAAATAAACAGGATAGCAAAAAGCGATGGTTTGCGCAGATTTAATCAGCGTTTTAAAATCGAGCTCCTCCTCAATCGAATGACATGCGCAGTTCATTTCCCGCGCGAATAGTTCCGATATGTATTTTGAGTTGCCCGTGCCCGAAAAGTAAAATATAATCATATGCCTCTCCTCTCCCAGTGCGCTCTCACGCCGCCGTATCGGTCGCCTTTCCTTAAAACGAAAGGCTTGATTCCAAAGTTGAAAACAAAGAAATGAATTATAGAATTTGTTAAGCTTGCGGATTTATTTCCCGCAACTGCTTTATAAATCTTATCGCTCTTGCGTTTTATTTTCCCGCTTACAAGGGGCTCCGTATTAAACGGCAGCTTTACTGCAAGCTTGCCGAACGTCCTCGCACCGGAAAAAACGCACAGCTTTTTAAGCACTTTAAGCGCTGCGCCGCCCTCGGCGTTTTCATAGGTGACAATACCGACTGTGTGCTTGTTTTTAAGCAGCTGCTCAATTACGAAATGCCCTCTGTCAATCAGCACTTTAAGCTGCCCCGAAACGTTGCTCGCATATGTGGGCGTCCCGATAATGACGCCGTCTGCGCCGTCTATCAAAGCGGAAATAAGCTCCGCATCGTCATCAATGTGGCAGGCTCCGGTTTTGTAGCACGCGCAGCACCCCGCGCAGAAATCAAGTTTATAATCCGAGAGGTTTATATATTTAATTTCAGTATCGCCTTTCGCAGAAAGATTATCGGCGAACTCACTGAGTATCTTCGCGGTTGCGCCGTTTTTGCGCGGACTTGCATTTATTATTATGATTTTCATTTTTATTTTCAACCTCAGTTACCTCCGAAAATATAAGAAACAAGCGCGTCCATCAAAAGCTCTATTGTCTTAGGCACATCGTCCTCAATCATGCAGTTGCTTTCAAGCAGGCACGGCAGATGCAGAAAATTATGCACTACGCCGGGTTTTACCCGCGCGGTGTCAATCCCCGCGAGCCTGAGCAGCCGCGCATACATTTCCTCCTCCATCTGCTTTGCCGACTGCAGCCGACAGTCCGGCATTGCATTAAATATATCAATGATTTCATCGTGGTTCTGTGTGAAGAAAATCATCTCCGGCATAGTCCACAGGTTCTTCAAAAACCCGCGGATATCGCTCATTATGTCGCTTTTATTCTCGATTAACCCCGCTACCCGCTCATACATCTGTTCATGAATTTCATGAACCAGCGCGTACATATATTTTTCCTTCGACTCAAAATGCTGATAGAACGAGCCTTTCGCTATGCCCGCGGCTTTCGCGATGTCGTCGACACTGACCTTTTTTACCCCCTGCGACATAACGACAGCCATGCCTTTGGTGAGCAGCTTCTCGCACTGCCTGCACTTTTCCTGCTCCGTCAACGCTCTCGGTGCCATATTTTTAATAAGTCCTTTCTTCACAATATTATTTTGATAACAACGTTTTCCCCGTTAAACAAGGGATTTCCGTTATGCGTGTTCTTATAAAAACTATAATGACTATAATATCCTATTTGGTCATTATAGTCATTATATATTATTTATTCATTTTTGTCAAGTGAAATGCTTAAATTATTCTTACAGTATCGTCAAGCTCCCGCCCGCCCGCCTCATAAAGCGCACGGCGCGCGATTCTGTCATTTTTAAGCTCTTTGTAGGCGTACTTGTACACGTCATAAATCAGCTTCTGCGGCACAACAATCACCCCGTCGCCGTCCGCAACGATTAAATCCCCGGGATAAACCGCGACCCCACCGATTGCAACAGGTATATCTTTCTCAAGGTAACGAATCCGCGCCTGGTCCATGCCCTGTGAAACATGACCGGTAAACACCGGAATTTTCTGTAAAATCACCTCGTCCGTATCGCGGACGCCGCCGCCGTTCAGCACAAAGCCCACCGCGCCTTTATTCACGCAGTTCAGCGTGTTGTTCGAACCGAGCAGCCCCACATCAATCCCGCAGACATCAAGCGCGATAAAGTCGCCCGGGATTATATCGTCCGCCCACTTGTCGGTGCAGACATTGCCGTAGTACCAGTTCGACCACTCGGTATATTCGTCGCCCGTAACCTTCGGCAATGGCCCCTCAAACGGAAGATACCGCGCCGTCCGCGCAAAGCCGGCATAGGTCTTGAGGCTCCGCCAAAGCGGTTTTATGCTGTGGTGCATCGTGCCGTAATGGTGATAGCCGCACCAGTCCATGCCGTCGCGCACGTCGGTCACACGGAAGTCCTTGTACATTTCAAGTATTTCTGTTCTGTTCATGTTTATTTTCATTAAGTCCTTTCTTCACAAATGAATCATGAAAACAGCATTTTCCCCGATTCAATTGTTTTATTTTCAAACTTTGTCCTCCAATAGATTAGTTCCCTGTTCGTTTAATCTGCGTTCAAAATTGAACCCGTCTATTTCCGCGATTACAACTTCGCCCAAATACGAAATCCTGCAGCCATATTCCAAATGCCCCGCATACGCGCCTTTACAGTCAGAAACAACCGCATGCAGGTGAGGAATACCGCTTGCTACCACGCCGTCAACAGACACTAATTCTAATGGTTGGTTTTCCCATTTCGCGAAATGCTTTTTGACCGGAAAATCTGTCGTTAAAACCATATACAGCGAACAGCAATCAAACGTGCCGATGCCCGAAAGCACGACGGCGTTCGTTATATTCTGCTCCCGAATAAACGCCTCAATGCTTTCAAGCAAGTAATCACCCCTGTCAAGCCGCAGTACGTGTACTTTCCCGAACGCGCCGTTTGTGAATGATTTCATGTTTTTACCCCCATGCTCCATAATACCAAGTCTATTTTCTTTACGTTTGTTAATATATTAGGTATCAATATGTCGAACTGGTCAATAATATCTTGCGCGTTTTGTGTTTTTAAATAACTTGCATACCATTTTTCTATATCATAATAGGTTTTTATAGTTGTTTCCAATCTATCTTTTTGGTAGTATTGCGGATGGTTAATTGACAATTGAGTTAATACATTTTTGTCCCAAACAGGATTATCTGGGGTTATCGTTGCTAATAATTTACTTGAAAAAGACGCTTCTATTCTATTTGTTTTTTCGTGTATATGAGTTATTACATCTTCAAAACTTATATCAATGTATTTATATTGTTGCATATAGTTGAAGTAAGCGCGGCAAAAATCATCATTATAAAAAAATTCTTGACATATCCATACTACTATGCTATAATTTAATTGAAAAGGCAGACCTAAGCGGTTGGCTAAGAGAAAAGATTATTGAAAAACAACCTTACCTTTTGCCGGGGCGGTTGTTTTTCACTTCTATGACAATCTGCAAAACTACAAACAAAGTAAGTAAATTTACTATCATTTCCATGAGCACTACCTCCTTTCCTTAGAAGTATGCGAGAAAAGGAAACTCAGCCAACCGCCTATTTTAACCGTTATAGTTATGGTCTGCCTGCGGTATCCACCGCATTTTTCATTATAACATATACTGTAATATTTTGTCAATAGCGGGCTCACGCCCGCCTTTTTTATTCTGTAAAATCCCCCTTTACTTTTCCCTCAACATATGGTATAATACTTCTATCTATATCACAATGGAAAGGATTCCTACATGAAAGGCATTAAACGCTGGAACCTGCGGCAAGCAAGCATACAAGAACCCTACCCCTCATTGACCCATGCGGTGATTGCCGCGCGAGGAATTAACATAGACGATGAAACTCTAAGCATTTCCGACCCGCTCTTAATGGCGGACATGGGGAAAGCCGTAGAAATTATAAAGTCCGCGCTCTGTGCAGGCGACAAAATCGTTATTTTCGGTGACTATGACTGCGACGGTGTAACAGGCACGGTAATGCTCTATCAATATCTCACGGCGCAGGGCGGCGAGGCCGACTGGTACATACCGTCCCGCGACGAGGGCTACGGGCTTAACTATAAGGCGATTGACAGCATAGCAGAAAAAGGCACGAAGCTGATTATAACCGTCGACAACGGCATAAGCTGCGCCGCGGAAGCCGCCTATATAAAGGAAAAAGGAATAAAGCTCGTTATCACCGACCACCATACGGTTCCCCTCTGCGGAACTGTGCCCGATGCCGACGCCGTGGTTAATCCGAAACGCCCCGACGATAACTCGCCTTTCAAGGAACTCGCGGGCTGCGGCGTGGTTTTGAAGCTCATCATGGCAATGGAAGAGGATATAGAGGGCGTTCTTGAGCAGTTCGCGGACTTGGCGGCGCTCGGTACAATCGGCGACGTTGTGCCGCTGCTCGGCGAGAACCGCATGATTGTAAAGCGCGGGCTGGAAATTATGCCTTTCACCGAAAATATCGGTCTTTATAAGCTACTCAGACACAGCGGCTTCTCCCTTGACGGGGACAACAGACTCACAGCCGGCGCGCTTTCTTTCACCGTCTGCCCGCGCATTAACGTTGCCGGACGCTTCGCTCATGCTAAAAAAGCCGCGGAGCTGTTGCTGTCGGAAACCGAGGAGCTCGCGGAAGTGCGCAGCGCGGAGCTCACCGCGCTCAACAACAGCCGTCGGGAGGCAGAGGCGCAGATTCTGACGCAAGTGGACAGCGTGATTACAAAAAACCCCGCGCTTCTTTCGGAGCGGGTTTTGATTATAAACGGCGAGGGCTGGCACGACGGCATTATCGGTATTGTCAGCTCCCGCCTGCTGACAAGGTGGGGCAAGCCTAATATCGTGATTAATAACGACGGCGGGCATATCCGCGGCAGCGCGCGGAGCATTGAGGGTTTCCCGCTTGTGCCGCTTTTAGAACATTGCTCGAATGAACTCGAAAAGTTCGGCGGTCACGTCAAGGCGGCGGGGCTCACCGCTAAAATTGAAAATCTCCCCTCAATCATCACCAAAATCAAAGCATACAGCGCGGAGCACTTCCCGGAAATGCCGCAGGATATATTGAATATCGACAAAATACTTGAACCCGGGGATTTAAGCCTCGAAAACATCGAGGGACTGAAATCACTCGCGCCTTTCGGCGAGGGGAACCCGACGCCTTTATTTTTAATGCCCGGCTGTGTAATTTTATCCAAAAAGCCGCTCAAGGACGGCAAGTTTCTTTCGTTTAACGTAAAGTTCGGCGGAGTCGTCCAGAAAATATTAAACTTTAGCTGTACATATAATGATTTTAATTATGAAAACGGACAGAGCGCCGACATCTTGGTAATGCTCGACATAAACGAGTATAACGGAGTGAGAAGCGTTTCCGCGCAGCTTAAAGATATACGCCCTGCAGGCTTCAATCAGGATAGGTTCCTCGCGGCTCTGCAGACATATGAAAGCCTTGTGCGCGGCGAAAATATAAACGCTGCTTTATATGCCCGCGTCGTCCCGGAAAAGGACGATATAAAAACTGTTTACGACATTCTGCGGCGCACGGGCTGTGACAGCGGCGATGAGCACGTTTACACGGAAGCCGCCGCAAAAGGCATAAATTATTGCAAGTTCAGAATTATTATTGATATTCTGAGCGAGTTCAACCTTTTGGAATATGATATAATAAACGGAAGAATCAGGCTTCTGGCGGCGGGCGCAGGGAAGTCGGATTTGGAGAGCTCGGCAGTGCTTATGAAAGTGAAATCTTTATGCGAGGTGATTTAAAATTTCAAAATAAATTAATTGAATGGGAAAACGAAACTTTTCATTCCTCGCCCGTGCAGATTGGTGCAGAAAGGACTTAATGAAAATATGAACTACACCATCGACGTACTTTTAAACAAAATAATAAAAGACGGCAAAACAGCGGGCTATGATATTGATAAAATCATGGACGCCTACAAGCTTGCTAACAGTTCGCACGAGGGGCAGCTGCGCAGCTCGGGCGAACCGTACATCTCGCACCCGCTCGCCGTCGCTTTTATCCTTTTGGATTTTAACATGGACACCGACACCATTGCCGCGGCGCTGCTGCATGATGTTGTGGAGGATTCAGGTGTTGAGCTCGGCATGCTGCGTAAGAAATTCGGTGAGGACGTCGCGCTCATGGTTGACGGCGTAACGAAAATCGGACGGGTTTCAATCAACGCAACAAAGGAAGAGGAACACGCTGAAAACATACGCAAAATCCTGCTCGGCATGGCGAAGGATGTGCGCGTCATACTCATTAAGCTCGCCGACAGGCTCCACAACCTGCGGACACTGAACCACAGGCCCCCCGATAAGCAGCGCAGCACGGCGCTTGAAACAATGAGCTTTTACACGCCGATTGCACACCGCCTGGGCATGAACGAGCTCAAGGAAGAAATGGAAGACCTCTCCCTGCGCTACCTCGACCCCTACGGATTCAAAAGCATAGAGGAGCAGGTTCACAACCGCAGGGAGCAGCGTGAGTCTTTCATAGAAAAAATCATGCACAGAATATCCGAGCGCATTGGTGAAATGGCGCCTCCGCCGAAAATGGTGGGACGGGTTAAAAGCAACTACAGCATATACAAAAAAGTCATCGTCGACGGCAAGAACTTTGACGAAATCTATGACATATACGCAGTACGCATTATCGTGCAGTCGGTCATAGAATGTTACAACATTCTCGGCATTATCCACGACATGTTCCGCCCCATACCTTTCAGGTTCAAGGACTACATCGCAACCCCGAAGCCTAACCGCTACCAGTCACTTCATACCACGGTCATGGGCAGGGAGGGGATTCCTTTCGAGGTTCAAATCCGCACAGTAGAAATGCACAACACCGCCGAATACGGCGTCGCCGCACACTGGAAATACAAAGTCGGCTTAGTGGCAAAGCAAAAGCATAGGGATAACGTGGGCGACACCGGCAGGCTCGAGTGGCTCCGCCACGTGCTTGACCAGCAGCAGGACGGCGGAAACGTTGTGAATATTGCAGAAGCGATTAAAACCGACCTCGCCACCGACGACGTCTACGTCTTCTCGCCCAAAGGCGATATAATCACGCTTCCGCTGGGCTCAACCGTGATAGATTTTGCCTACGCGATTCACTCCCAGGTAGGCAATAAAATGACCGGCGCAAAGGTTGGCGGGCGCATGGTAAAGTTCGAGTATCAGCTTGTCACGGGCGATATAGTGGACATCATGACGACGAATTCCTCCTCGTACGGGCCCAACCGAAACTGGCTCGACATCGTCAAGACAAACTCAGCCAAGGTGAAAATCCGCGCATGGTTTCGCAGGGAGCGCCGCGCAGAGAATATAACTGAGGGCAAAAGCATGCTTGAACGCGAGCTTAGGCGCAACAGCCTGCCACATGACGCAGAGCTTATTTCTAAAGCAGCGAGGGAGCTGCGCTTTGAAGAAACGGACGAATTTTACGCGTCTATGGGTTACGGCGGCATACAAATGACCCGCGTAATCCATAAAGTAAAAGAGCTCTACATCTCGAGCATTGCGCACACGGAAGAGCATACGCATGAAATAAACGACATTGATTTAAGCAGCAGTATATCCAAAAAGCAGTCAAAGGGCGTCATCGTCGAGGGAATTGACAACTGCCTGGTAAGATTCGCTAACTGCTGCACTCCGCTTCCCGGCGATGAAATCACCGGCTTTATCACCCGCGGCTACGGCGTTTCCGTACATAAGAGCGACTGCGTAAACGTGAGCAGCGGGAAAGACGAGCGCCTGATAAAGGTCGAATGGGCACATTTTAACGACCTGTATTACCGCGCCGCCATTGATGTAATCGGCGAAAACAGACCGGGCTTGATTGCGGATATTTCAAGCGTTATTTTCGAGAACAAGTTTTCCATAGATGAATTCAATACAAAAAAGCTTAAAAATAAAAACGTCTGCCTTGAAATCACGCTCGAAATAGCAAACGTTGAGCAGCTTAAAAGCATTATCGCAAAGCTGCAGAAAGTCCCGGGAGTGATTATGGCAACAAGACGGGACAGCTGACAAAAACCGGCGGGCATAGCACCCACCGGTTTTAATAAGCCGTTTAATAACTAACGGCGCTTCTTACCGCCTGCAATTGCTGCAGTACCGAGCATTGTCGCACCTATTGTCGCAATCTCAACTATACCGAAACCGACAGCTGTCGAGGGGTTACGGTCAGTATTACGGTCATTTACGCCGCGCGCATGCTCATTGTTGGTTACGCCCTCATGAGCACGGGGAATGGGATGGTTTGCATCTTTGTTCTCGGTGATGTTGTTCCCGTAATGATTGCGGTGTGTTCCGCCGCCTACTATATTTTCCGCTCCGCGTACTACGCCGCCCACTATATTTTCCGTGCCTTCCACTACGCCGCCTACTATATTTTCAGTAGCGCCTATAACACCGCCGTTATTAGCCGTAACAGCGGAAGCACCGGTCGCAAGCGTAAAAGCAGCAAAAGCTGCGAATAAGCATAAAACTAACTTCTTCATATTTCAAATGGTACCTTTCGTGTGTTTTGGGCAGAAAAAACATTGCCCGTTTTTATTGTTCGCCGACGAAAGATTATTATTAAATGAAAAATCCCCCAAAAGGGGGATTTTCTGATGCTTTATTTAAGATAATTCTTTTTTGCGTGTAACGGCTATAACCGCTGCTGCTGTAAGAGCGGGAATGACTGCAAGCGCCACACCGCCTTTGGGGTTTACTTCTCTGGGGGGTTCAGGTTCCGGCTCGGGTTCGGGTTCCGGCTCGGGTTCGGGAGTGAGGTCGGGAGGTGTAACTTCGCCGATTTCACCGGTGATGAGCCCGATTCCGTCAAAGGAACCGCTTTCGCCCGATAAAGTGAATGTTCCCGCACCGTCAAATGTCAGTCTGAGTAGAGAATCGCCTGCCTGTAAGCCGAGCCCCGCGATTACTACCCTGCCGTTTTCAGCATTGTAAACCACTAATGCTCCGCCGGGCGACTGCGGGTCTCTCGCGAGAGTAAGACCATCGCTCATCTCAAGAATGAGCACGCCGTCAACATCGCCGTCATGGTCAACAATAATTTCTGCGACGTTGCCGTCTTCAATGACGTGCAATGCGGATACGGTTGCCGCCATCGCGAAAGCAGCTAAAGCCGCGACCATACATAAAACAAACTTCTTCATTTTTTATAATGTCCTTTCTGCACAAACACTATTTGAAACAACATTTTCCCCGATGAACGAGGTTTTATTTCAAGCTTTTTTAAAGTTCGTACCTTTCATTTGTTTAATATAGGAAAATCCTATCGGTTATATTATTAACCGACAGGATTCATTTATTTGTAGGTAAAATTTTCAAATTCTTTGCAAAAAAGAAACCCCGACGATTATGTCAGAGTTTCTCTTATTGTTAGGACGATATTAAATCGCTTTAATCTTTATGTCCGGGAGGAATTACTTCCTTTTGCGAGTAACTGCTACTGCTGCTGCTGCAACGATTGCAGGAACGATTGCAAGAGCTACGCCGCCCTTCGGGTTGATGTCGTCAGCGGGGTCTTCTTCGCCGGGGTCTTCTTCGCCGGGGTCTACAGTGGGGTCTTCAAGGTCAGAGCCGGGGTCAACAGGAGAGCCAACTGTGCCGTTGAAAGAAGCGCCGCCAAACGCGCCGTCTTCAGCAGTTAAAGTGAAAGTGCCTTCGCCGCTGAAAGAAAGAGCGATGAGTTCGTCGCCAGCTTCAAGACCAATACCTGCGATAACGATTTTGCCGTTTTCAGCATTGTAAACTACAAGTGCGCCACCGGGAGAACGAGGGTCTCTGGTGAGCTCAAGGCCGTCCATTTCAAGGACTAATACGCCGTCATAATCGCCGGCTGTATCTACAATAACGTTCGTTCCGTCAAGGGTGAGTGCGAGTGCGCTCGTTCCGAGCATTGCGAGTGCAGCTACAACTGCGATTAATGTGCAAAGTTTTTTCATTGTTGTTTTACCTCCAAAATGTTTCGGGCTGGTGCGCCGCTTGGTGCAACGCACCGCCCGACTTTGTTAATTATGTTTACTCTTACCTAAGAGTGGGGTTTAAGTTAGGTGTTGCTTATTTCAAACCATCGAGAGTATCGATAAGTTCTGCAACGAATCTGAGGATTGCGAGTGCGCATGCGGTTGTAGGAGCATCAGCTGTGATGGATGCAGCTACGAGAGCCTGGGGATTGTCAGTGATTGTGCTTTCGAGTCCTGCGATGTATTTGAGGATTTCGAGAGCGTCAGCTGTGGTGACAGCACCGTCGCCGTTTACATCGCCGAGAGCGTATGACCCGACGCCGAATCCGAGAGCCGTCTTGAGTGCGTCATATGCTGTCCAAGAATCCCACGGGTCAGGGTTGCCGTCTTCGTCTAACTGTTGCAGACGAGCATCAGCGTTCATGCTTCCGTTGTCATTGAAAAGCGGGAAGTCATCGGGAACGGGCTGGTCTTCAACGCCTTCTTCTGTAAGAAGAGCGAGTGCGAGCGCAGTTCTGAGTTCGATGATTTTTTCATCGGTTGCGCCTGCTGCTGCTACGAGGATTTCGTATACGCTGAGTTCTCCGTCATTGATAGCTACAGGCCATCTCTTGAACTCGTCGTTAAAATCGTCGATTGCGTCGTTAAGTTGGTCAAAGAAAGGTGCGTAGCGTCTTTGGTCAACTTCGTTACGTCTGTCAGCGTTGGAAGTATTTCTGTTTTCCCTAAGAACTATGCCTGCGCCACCGATGAATTCATTGCATTCACCACAATCCGGGTGTTTGAACGAGTCGGACGCTCCGCTTCCGCGTGCAGCCCTTACGAAGTCAAACTGTTCTTTGAAGAACGGGGTTGTGATTTCGTCGATTGCAAAAGAAGATTCTACGAGTGTTTCTAAGCGAGCGCGAGGTGTTTTGTCATCACTGAAGTCTGCGTCTGCAAGTGCGTAAGTTAAGAGACGTGCTTCGAGTACGAAATCATTTTCGTCAGAAGTGAGGACCGACTTGCCTGCGTCAAGTGCTAACTGGATATCTCTGATAGCGTCAGCAAGGAGAGGCATACCTACAGTCGCGCCGTTAGCTTTTAACGGGAACGCAGCTAAGAGGTCAGCGTAGTTGATTACGTGAGCTGCAGCAACCGCACCGGGTCTCGCGTTGATAGCTACTCTGTTTGTGAGGTCGATTGGGCTATTTCTGCGGAGTCTAACGCTAGTCTCGTTGCTTGCAGCGTCATCACCTACTCTGATAAATCTTCCGTTGGCATAGCTTCCGCTAACAGAAGCTACAACGATGCTTTCTTCTGCCGAGCGAGTAGGAACGTTAGTGTTGTTCACTGTTAAGGGAGCATCCCATCCACTGATTTCAGCGTAGAGAGCAGCAAGTGCGCCTTTACCTTGTCTGCCGTCAGCTCTTGCGAGGCTGGAATCAGAAGCGTTATGAACGTTTTCAACGGTAACAATATTGTCCCATGCAGCGTTTAATGCGTTGTTAATGGCTCTTTCGTTTGTTCTGCCTGTGTTGTCAGCGGTGAACGAGTTGATAACCGCGACTGTGTCTCTCATACGGTTATAAGCGAAAACGATGTCGTCGTCAGTTGTGGAAGTTACGCCTTTATCGCCGAAGTTGCCAAACTCTGCTTCAAATAGAGCGTCAGCAACGTTGAAAGGCAGGAAGAACTGCCACCAACCGCCGGAACGGATTGCCTGGAATTCGCCATCGGGATCCCAAGGCATTTGGATTCCGTAGTTAGTACTTTCTGTACCTGTGAAGAGGTATCCCCAGTTCAGCGGAAGAGCACCTGCGTGGTACCAGTGACCGGACCAAGTGGTGTCACGTATTGTGGAGAATTTTTCTCCGCCGAGAGTAACTGTTCCGCGTCTTTCGGAAGTGAACTTTTCGTCTTCAATCCTGCTGCGAGCTCTGTCAAGGTTGTTGAGCTCGTTGCGGGTTACTACTTGCTTTCTTTCGAGGTCGTTGAACGCACTGTCGAGGTCAGTCCAGAGGTCTGTAATAACGTTGGAGTCGTCATCTCTGCTCCCGTCAGCTTCGTCGTATGCGAGCGTGAAAGAGAGGAACCCGTCTTCCTCGAAGATTGCATCTTCGTCAGCATTGAACACGTTATTTCTGTTGTACGTCGGACGTACTTCAGCCATAAGCGCGGTCAATTCAGCCTGTGTTTTTTTGAGAAGATTGTCAAAAGCAGCTTCGAGAAGAATATACGCTACGGTAATGTCAGCCGATTCCGCATCGCTGTCAGCTAACACAGCTTTAGCGAGGTCGAAAGCTGTTTCAAATCTTTCAAAGCTTGCGGTGCCGTACTCGTAGAGGTCGTTATCAAGCCACGATGCCGAGAAACCGCCAACGAGGTCTTGAAGGTCGGCTCTGCTTTTAGCGCCGGCTTCGTCTGCAACAGCAGTGAAGCTAAATGCTGAGAAGCATATAACAACTGCTAAAAGTGCAGAAAGAATTTTTTTCTTCATTGTTTTTCCTCCAATAAAAGTTTTAAAATAGTAAGATGGTCGATTTTACCATCGTCCTTAAAACATTGTAGCTTATTTTGGAAAAAATTTCAATAGTCATAATACACAGAAATTAAAAATATTTTTCATGTTATTTTCACATATTCGTGTTATATGCACTAATTTCGTCTTTTCCTGTCATCTTTGCGGCTAAAGGACGTGATTTTGACCGTTTACAATTAGGTAGTCATGCCGTAGTTTCAAAAAGTTTCAGTCATTTAAAAATTTTTATGAAAACTTAGTGAAAATATCACGCTTATATATATAGTATAACCGGAAAAATTTTACATTTTTATTTTTCTGCCGATATCCTTTCGGTAAAACGCGCCGTCAAAGTTTATCTTCGCGACCTCGCGGTAAGCCGTTTCAAGCGCTTCGTCAAGGCTGCCGCCGAGCGCAGTGATTCCGAGCACGCGGCCGCCCGATGTAACATATTTGCATTGACCGCTGTCCGTTGCCCGCTGCTCATTGTTCGCCGTCCCCGCATGATAAACAACAGCGCCGGTGACATTTTCAAGCCCGCCTATTTCAAAGCCGGTATCGTACTTTTCGGGATAGCCGCCGCTCGCCATAACGACGCAAGCCGAGCTTTTATCACTCCATTTTATAGGAAGCTGTGCAAGTTTTTCATCAATGACCGCCGTCATAATTTCAAACAAGTCGGTTTCGAGCAGCGGCAGCACCGCCTGTGTTTCCGGGTCGCCGAAGCGGCAGTTGTATTCAATCACTTTAACTCCGCCCTCGGTTAACATCAGCCCGAAATACAGGCATCCCTTGAACGCACGCCCCTCGTCTGCGAGCCCCCGTACAGTCGGCTCGAATATAGACTTCATGCATTCCGCTGCAATCTCTGCCGTGTAATAGGGCGCGGGGCAAATTACGCCCATGCCGCCTGTATTAAGGCCCTCGTCATTGTCAAGGGCGCGCTTGTGGTCAACGGACGCAGGCATAGGAATAACAACCTTGCCGTCCGTGAACGCAAGAACCGTTGCTTCAACGCCGTCAAGATACTCTTCCACTACGATTTCCCTGCCGCTTGCGCCGAACTTCGCGTTCTCCAGTATCGAAACTACCGCTTCCCGAGCTTCAGCGAAGTCCTGTGCAATAATGACGCCCTTGCCGAGCGCAAGCCCGTCGCACTTGATTACTGCGGGGTAGGAGTTCTGCGCTTTTATGTAGGCGATTGCACTTTCCGCGTCGCTGAACGTTTCATAGGCGGCGGTCGGAATACCATGCCGCTTCATAAAGCTTTTTGAAAAAACCTTGCTCCCCTCGATAATCGCGGCATTGGCACGCGGCCCGAAAGCTTTTATCCCCGCCGCTTCCAGCGCGTCCACCATGCCGAGCGTGAGCGGGTCATCGGGCGCAACAAAGACATAATCCGCGGCAAGCTCCCTCGCTAAAGCTGTCATGCCGTCTATATCGGTCGCCTTTACGTTGTGGCATGCCGCGATTTCGTAAATGCCGCCGTTGCCGGGGGCGCAGTGAAGCTCCGATACCTTCGGGGATTTTTTAAGGGCGGAAAGAATAGCGTGTTCGCGCCCGCCGCCGCCGACTACGAGTATTTTCATTTTTTCACCATGTCCTTTCTTCACCAACGAAGAATAAAAAAGTTTCGTTTTCCCCGATTCAGTACCATTCGTTTTCAACCTTAAACTTCCTCTCTTTTTCTCTCTTTTTGCTTGACGAAAAAAACTATTGACTTATTATTATCATTATGATATAATGTAAATGACAAAGGCGAACCAATAAGCGGTCGCCCTCATTAAGTAAACTATTTGAAATAGCCGCCTTATTTGGACGTGAGGCGGCTATTTCCTTTTTTTTATATTCATGTATCAGTCGTAGTACGCTGCATACAACCAATGCGAGAGTCAGAAGCTCTAACCACTCCATGACATCACCCCCGTTCCCGAGGGAGGATTTGACCGCTTACCGCCGTTTTCACGGCTTCGCCTCTGTATAGTCGTATTATATCATATCACAGGGGAGCTTGTCAATATTTGCTTGACGAAAAATGTAAACAATTGTATAATTATAATGTCGTTGACTCTTTCCGGCAGGAGGAGGTGATAACGTGCATTACATAATTTCACTCATAATGGCGGTCATGGCGAGGTTGCTTGGCGACCGTTTGAGCAAGTGGTTAGACCGCCGCAAGCGCAACGACTGACCCAAAAGAATACTCGGGAGGTGACTCTCCCGAGTATTTGCTTTTCACGTGATAACGCACATATCATTTCACTCATATGTCATTATCATTATAAATGATTAATTTATTTTTGTCAAGTCTTTTTACACATTTATCCCAAAATAACTTCAATCTCATACGCTGCGCCTGCTTCGCCGACAGGAACCTTATTCCCCCCGACCGCCCTGCCGTCAACCGTCAGGCTCTTCACGCCTTTGCATACCTTATCCGGGTTCTTCACGGTTATGTTGTACTTTGCGCCGCGGAAGGCCCGCGTGACCTTAAAGCCGTTCCAGTCCTTGGGGATGCTCGGGTCGATTACAAGCCCGTCATAATCCGGCTGAACGCCGAGAATCCACTGCGAAGCCGCCGCAAAATTCCATGCAGCAGTTCCCGTCAGCCACGAGTTCTTGCTCTCACCGTGCCTTTGTGCGTCCTTACCCGCAATCATCTGCGCATAAACATACGGCTCGGTTTTATTAAACTCGGAGAAATCCTCGCGGAACGCGGGTGCAATCTTTGAATAAAACTCAAACGCCTTGTCGCCGCGCCCGAGGTGCGCCGCCGCACAAATCAACCACGCGTTGTTATGGCAGAAAACGCCTGCGTTTTCCTTATAACCCGGCGGATAGGTTGAAATCTCGCCGTACTCTATTATATAGCGCGTAAACGCAGGCTGGTTAAGCACAAGCCCGTGGTCGGAGTTTAAGTATTTGTCCACGCTTTCGAGCGTCTTTATATCATACCCCTGCTCCTTGCCGAGCCCCGCCATAATCGCAAAGCCCTGCGGCTCTATGAAAATCTTTCCCTCGCAGCAGTCCTTTGAGCCTATTTTCCTGCCGAAATCGTCATAAGCGCGCAGGAACCAGTCGCCGTCCCAGCCGTGCTCGAGGACGAGCTTGTTCATTTTCTCAATCTCGGCTTCTGCACGCGCGGCTTCCGCCTCGTCGCCTTTAATTCTGCACATCTTTACATATTCGGGCCCTATGAACGCGAACATCGTCGCTATCATTACGCTCTCCGCAACCTTACCGTCCTTGCCCTCTGTCGTCTGGAAAGACTGCCCCGATGTCGCCGAAAAGCAATTCAGGTTCAGGCAGTCGTTCCAGTCCGCTCTGCCAATAAGCGGCAGCCCGTGAGGCCCGATTTTAGTTATAACGTGATTAAACGCCCGCTTCATGTGGTCAAGCAGCGAAGCTGCCAGCTCGTCCTTGTTCTCATACGGTACAACTTCGTCAAGAATACCGTCGTCTCCTGTTTCCTTAATGTACGCCGCAGTTGATAAAATCATCCACAGCGGGTCGTCGTTGAAGTTGCTTCCGAGCTCGTGGTTGCCTTTTTTTGTCAGCGGCTGATACTGATGATATGCGCCGCCGTCACGCAGCATGGTTGAGGCGAGGTCAAGTATGCGCTGCCTTGCACGCGAGGGAATCTGATGCACAAAGCCCAGTATATCCTGGTTGGAATCGCGGAAGCCCATGCCGCGCCCGATTCCCGACTCGAAGTATGAAGCCGAACGCGAAAGGTTAAACGTCACCATGCACTGATACTGGTTCCAGACGTTAATCATGCGGTTGAGCTTTTCATCGGGCGAGTCAACCGTGTAAATCGACAGCAGCCCGTCCCAGTGCTTTTTAAGCTCATCGAACAGCTTGTCCGCCTTTTCGCTCGTATCGCATTTCGCAATCAGCTCATGCGCCTTTTTCTTGTTCACAATGTTCTGCGGTCTGCTGCCGCTTGTGAGCAGCGATGTGCCTGCGTTGTCGGGCGCAAACTTCTCCGCGAATTCATTCTCTATATAACCCAAAACAAACACGAAGTCCCTGCTTTCGCCCGCCGCGAGTTCCACTTCGATGTAGTGCGAAGCAACCGGAGCCCAGCCGTCGGCGACACTGTTGCCCGGCTCGCCGTTTGTCACGGCATCGGGTCTGTCGAAGCCGTTGTACAGCCCGACAAACTTGTCGCGGCAGGTATCGAAGCCGTCTATTTTTGAGTTCACCGAATAAAACGCATAATGGTCGCGGCGCTCCTTATATTCAGTCTTGTGGTAGATGGTAGAAGACCCGCAGTTTTCGGCGTCCTGCCGCTCAACCTCCACTTCGCCGATACTGAAATTGCGCTGAAAGTTTGAGCTGTCGTCCATCGCGTCCCACAAACACCACTCAACAAAACTGAAAAGCTTCAGCTTTTTCGGCTTGTCCGATTTATTCGACAGCGTAAGCTTCTGCACTTCCGCGTCAAGCCCCACAGGCACGAAGAACAGCACCGAGGCTTCAACTTCATTCTTGCTGCCCGTGATTTTCGTGTAGCCCATACCGTGACGGCACTCGTAGCTGTCGAGTTCCGTCTTGACAGGCGACCAGCCGGGATTCCACACCGAGCCTGTGCCGCCTCTATCCCCGCGGGGGATAGAATCATCTTTAATGTAGAAATATCTTCCGCCCGTGTCAATCGGCACGTTGTTGTAACGGTAACGCAGGATTCTGCGCAGTCTTGCGTCTTTATAAAAGCAGTACCCGCCCGCCGTGTTGGAAATAAGCGAGAAAAAACCCTCGCTGCCTAAGTAGTTAATCCACGGATAGGGGGTGCGGGGAGAAGTAATGACATATTCGCGGTTGTCGTCGTCAAAGAATCCGTATTTCATGTTTTCATCATGTCCTTTCTGCACTATATTACACTTGAAACAGCATTTTCCCCGGTTCACGAGGCAGTTATTTCAAGGTTTCACCATGTCCTTTCTGCACTATATTACACTTGAAACAGCATTTTCCCCGGTTCACGGGGCAGTTATTTCAAGGTTAGCTTCCAATAGTTTATAATTGCTGCTCTTATAATATCATAAATTTATTGACAATGCAACACCTGCGTGTTATTATATTTAATATGGCGAATTATAATTTAATTATAACCGGCGGCGGCGCGGCGGGTTGCTTTTCGGCAATCATCGCCGCCGAGCAGGGCGCAAAGGTTCTGCTTATAGAAACAGGCAGGCTTCTGCACAAGCTCATGATTACCGGCAAGGGCCGCTGCAACCTCACCAACAACTCCGGTACCGAAACGATTCTGCAAAACGTAAAGACAAACCCGCGCTTTCTGCAAAGCTCGCTCTCGCGCTTCACGAGCGCGGATACGATGGCTTTCTTCGAGAACCTCGGCGTTCGGCTAAAGACCGAACGCGGGAACAGGGTGTTCCCCGTTTCAGACTCGGCGAATGAAATTGTTGCCGCATTAAATAAACGCATGGAAATCCTCGGCGTTGAAATCATAAAAGACCGAGCCCGCGCAATAATAATTAAAGACGGCACGGTACGCGGCGTCAAGTGTGAAAAAGGAAGCTATTGTGCGCCGAAATTAATCCTCGCGACAGGCGGGCTCTCCTACCCGAAAACCGGCTCGACAGGCGACGGTTATAAATTAGCCGCCGCTCTCGGGCATACTGTTATAAAACCGAAAGCCGCGCTCGTGCCGATTGAAACGCGTGAGGACGTATCGGAGCTTGCAGGGCTCACGCTCAAAAACGTGAAACTTTCCGCGGCTGATTATGCGGAGCAGGGCGAGCTGCTCTTCACGCATTTCGGAATCAGCGGACCGCTCGCGCTTACCGCCTCGTGTTATATACATGACATTCCGTGCAAAATAGAAATAGACTTAAAACCCGCACTTGACGAAAAGAAGCTGGATTTGCGGCTTCTGCGCGACTTCGCGGAAAACAGGAACAAACAAATCATCAACGCGCTCGGAGCGCTGCTGCCGAAGTCGATTATACCCTTTGTAATAAACGCAGCAAACATACAGCCCGGCAAGCAGGTCAACGCAGTTACCGCCGCCGAGCGAGCACGCCTGCTCGCCGCAGTCAAGACCTTTCCGCTGACTGCCGCGGGGCTGCGCCCGATTGAGGAGGCGGTGATTACTGACGGCGGCATAGATGTTCGGGAAATCAACCCGAAAAACATGGAATCCAAGCTTATAAAGGGCCTGCGCTTCGCAGGGGAAGTAATCGACGTTGCGGCATTCACGGGTGGCTTTAATCTACAGATTGCGTTTTCAACGGCTTACGCCGCCGTCACGGTGGATTAAAAGGTTTAAAAACAGAATTTCTTGATTCGGGGGAGCGACGTTTTTTATATCCCTTTGCCGACGAAAGGACTTGATAAGAACATGTTTATAATAAAATTTCCTGATTCGGGGAAAACGACGTTTTTATTTTCCTTTGCTGAAGAAAGGACTTGATAAAACATGTTTATAATAAAATCTCCTGATTCGGGGAAAACGACGTTTTTATTTTCCTTTGCTGAAGAAAGGACTTAATAAAATATGTTTAAAAAGCGTAAGCAGCTGAAGTATTTAAAGGAGCACGGCGTTAAAACCGAAGCCAAGCTGATAAACGTGAAAAATAAACAGCCCGAAGTCGAGTTTATTGCCGGGGGAGAAAGATTCAGAAAGCTTTTAGATATACGCAGCGACTTTTACGAAAGCTACATCGGAAAGCTCATCGGCGTGCGCTACGACCCCGAAGACCCGCGCAGCTGCTGCGCCGAGGATGAAATCAAGAGGAAATAACTCGTGCAGAAAGAGCATGATAATTCAAGCTTGAAACAACCGGTACTTAATCGGGGAAAACGAAACTTTTCATTTTCCGTTAATACAGAAAGGGCATGATAATTCAAGCTTGAAACAATCGGTACTTAATCGGGGAAAACGAAATTTTTTATTTTGCGTTAATGCAGAAAGGACTTATTAAAAATATGCAGATAGCTATTGACGGGCCTGTCGGAGCGGGGAAGAGCACAATTGCAAAGGAATGTGCCCGCCGCCTCGGCATAGTCTACATGGACACCGGAGCGCTCTACCGCGCTGTCGGCGTCTGGTGCAAAGAAAACGGCATTGACGCTTATGACGAGTCCGCCGTAACCGATGCGCTGCCTGAAATCTCGATAGATATTAAACTCCCGGAAACCCATTCTGCCGCCGGCGGTACGCAGTGTGTTGTTATTAACGGCGACGATATAACCGACAGAATCCGCACCCCCGACGCCTCCATGCTCGCGTCCAGGGTTTCTTCCTACGGCTCCGTGCGCGCGTTTCTGCTGGATTTACAGAGGAACTACGCTGCCGCGAACAGCGTAATAATGGACGGGCGCGACATAGGCACGGTGATTTTACCCAATGCCGACATCAAGATTTTCCTCACCGCGGATTCCAAAGACCGCGCGCGCCGCCGATATGATGAGCTGGTCGCGAAAGGAGCCGCAGTAAACTTTGACGATGTGCTCGCCGACCTCGAGAAACGCGACAGCGACGACTCCTCCCGCATCCACGCTCCGCTAAGGCAAGCCGACGATGCAGTTCTCGTCGACACCACGGGCTGCACTTTCGAGCAATCTGTTGAAAGAATTATGGAAATTATTAAAAATTTTTAATGAATCGGGGAAAAAGTTGTTTTCATCTCGCTTTAGTGAAGAAAGGACTTAATGAAAATATGTACCTTTTAGTCCGCAGGCTCTTAGAGTTTTACATGAAACGGAAGTTCAAGTTTCATTTTCATAACAAGGAAAAAATCCCGCCCGGGAAAATCTCAAAGAAGGGCGGCTTCATCGTCGCCTGCAATCACCAGTACTACTGGGACCCGCCGATTGTCGCCTCGTTTATAACAGGAAAGTTCTCGTTCATGGCGAAAGCCGAGCTGTTTGATAAGAAGAAACCGTTCTTCACCTGGTTGATTAAACGCTGCGGCGCATTCCCCGTCACGCGCGGCGCAGACAGTGAAAAGGCGATTCACGAGGCTCTTTTAACTCTCAAAAAAGGCAGGATTTTCGTTATATTCCCCGAGGGAACACGCTCAAAAGACGGCATCATCGGCAGAGGTAAAAGCGGCGTGGCGATGATTGCCGCAATGGCAAATGCGCCTATTTTACCTGTTTGCCTGATGTACAGGCTTGACGGAAACCGAAAGCGGGTAGATTACGCGGTCTGCGATATGATTCCCGCGGAGGAAGTTTCCATAGCGGGCGGCGACAGGCGCGAGCTCAAGCGGGTTTCCGAACGCGTGATGAATTCAATAAAGGAACTTCAGCAGCAAATAATGGACAGCGTGCAGACGGCAGTTGACAATTGACAGTTATATAGCCTATTAACTTGAAAAATGCTCCGCATCTTTCACAGCAAGCTCGTTTACTGACGTGCCGCAGGCGCGCAATCGGCTATTTAATCGAATTAAGCCGCTTCACGGCTTACGCGGCATTTGCCGCGTCTTTAAAAATGCTTAAGCATTTTGTAAGAACTTGTATTCAATAACCGAAATATTCAGATTTTAGACAAATTTTATGTCAATTCAGGCAAATTTTTGCAGAAATAATTTGTTTATTTCAAGAAAATTTAACGAAAAGTGGCGTAAAATGCGTCAAAATGTGAGTGCCTGGCGTTATTGAATACACGTTCTAAAAGTTAATTGATTATAAATTAATCATTTCAGGGAAAAATATATGCAGATTAAAATTATAACCGCGAAAACCGCAGGCATGTGTTATGGCGTAAAGCGTGCGGTGGCGCGCGCCCGCGAGCTTGCGGCGGACTGCACGGTCTACGGTGAGCTGATTCACAATAACGACGTTCTGCGGGAGCTGGGGGAGCTCGGCGTTTCAAAGGCTGACAAAATTGCCAGCTGCCCGCGTGACAAGACGCTTATTATACGCAGCCACGGCATCAGCTTATCCGAGTATGCGGAAATTAAAGCTCTGGGTTTGGATTACGAGGACATGACCTGCCCGCACGTCGCAAAGATTCACAGAATCGTCGCGGAAAAAAGCAAAGAGGGCTGCGGCGTCATAATCGCAGGTGATAAAAACCATGCCGAAGTCCTCGGAATTATCGGGCATATCGCCCCAGGAACTTTTCGTTTTACTTTCAATTGCGCGGAAGATTTAAAAAAATCAATAGAATCCGACACCGATATTCGTCATAATGCACTAATTCTTGTAGCACAAACCACGTTTGATTTAGCAAATTGGCGAGATTGCAAAGAAATTCTCAAAAAACACTGTACAAACCTGCAAATTTTTGATACAATATGTAGTACGACTACCGAGCGGCAGGAAGAAGCCGCGATTTTATCATCAAAATGTGATTTAATGGTCGTGCTGGGCTCGCCTGAAAGCAGCAATTCAAAGAAACTTGCAGACATATGCAAGGTTAACACAAGCACGTTGTTTATCGAAAACGTAAAACAGCTTGATATACAAAAGGTAAAAGCTCTGCTGACTGAAAAGAGGAGAGCCGGTATTGGCGCCGCAACCATTGCGGTTATCGCGGGAGCATCGACCCCCGCGGAAAAAATTAAGGAGGTTCATAATATTATGAACGAGGAATTAAAGGGCGTTATTAACACGGAGGACAGTCTTAATAGCGTAAACAGCGACGGCGAAATTGATTTTATGGCGGAGGTTGACAAAACCTTTAAAAGAGTATATATAGGGAACAGGGTCAAGGCTTTGGTTGTGTCCGTGAACAAGACTGAAGCTGTCGTTGACATCGGCACAAAGCACTCGGGCTACATACCCGCGGACGAGCTGTCAAACGACTCGTCAAAGCTGCCGACCGACATTGTGCAGAAAGGCGACGAAATCGAGTGCGTGGTGACCTCCATCAACGACGCCGAGGGCATTGTCCAGCTCTCAAAGAAGCGCGTGGACTCCGCGCTGGGCTTACAGAAAATCAACGAAGCCTCCGAAAACAACACAACTCTTAAAGGCAATGTAGCAGCTGTGGTTAAGGGCGGCGTGATTATCGTCTGCGAGGGCGCGAAAGTTTTCGTCCCCGCCTCGCAGAGCGGAATACCCAAAACCGGCAAGCTTGAGGATTTGGCTAAGAAAGAAGTTCCTTTTAAAATTATTGAAGTCAACGAGAGCAGAGGCAGAATCGTCGGCTCAATCCGCGCCGCGCAGAAAGAAGAAAATGACGCAATCAAAAACAGGTTCTGGAGCGAAATAGAAGAGGGCAAACGTTACAAGGGCGAGGTTAAGTCCATGGAAAGCTACGGCGTTTTCGTAGACCTCGGCGGCGTGGACGGCATGGTTCACCTGTCCGAGCTCACCTGGAACCGCATCCGCCACCCGAAAGAAATAGTTTCAATCGGCGATAAGCTTGACGTTTACGTAAAGAGCTTCGACCCTGAAAAGCGCCGCGTTTCCCTCGGCGCGAAAGACCCCGACGCCAATCCGTGGGCGGGCTTTGCGAAAGATTACAATGTCGGCGACGTCGTGAATGTGGAAATCGTGAGCCTTACGCCTTTCGGCGCGTTCGCGCAGATTCTGCCGGGCATAGACGGACTTATTCATATCTCGCAGATTTCAAGAGAGCGCGTAGCCAATGTCGCGCAGGTGTTGACCGTAGGGCAGAAAGTCGATGCAAAAATCACCGACATGGACGAGGAAAAAGGCAGAATCAGCCTTTCAATAAAAGAACTGCTTGAGCCTATGCCCGTACCCGAGGAGCAGGCAGAAACCCGAAATGAAATCATCTACACTGACGATGATGTTCCCGCTCCCCGCGAACAGCTTGAAACGGTCTATTCCGACGACGACGTAAAGCCCGACGAAGCTACGGGCGAGCTTACGAATGAAGCAGAATAATTCCCCGCTGTCTTTGTTTTCTGCGGGCGGTAAACGGGTTTCTGATTTAAGCCGGTTTACCGCTCTTTGTGATATGCTCGGCAACCCGCAGAACGACTTAAAATTTATACATATCGCAGGCACTAACGGCAAAGGCAGCGTCTGTGAATATTTGAGCTGCGCGCTGATTGAAGCGGGTTTTAAAACAGGGAAGTTTACCTCGCCGTATATTTATACGATTCATGAACGCATACAATTGCAGAACCGTTATATCCCGAAAAAAGATTTCGATGAAAATCTGCAGAAAGCTGCCGGCGCAGCATTAAATATCGGAGGCGGCGACTCGCCGTGCTCGCAGTTTGAGGTTTTAACTGCCGCGGCTTTTTTATATTATAAAAAGAAAAAAGCCGATATAGTCGTGCTTGAAACGGGCATCGGCGGTCTGCTGGACTGCACGAATATCATAACGCCCGAAATCAGCGTGATTACCGCCATCGGCTACGACCACTCCGACATTCTGGGCGAACAACTCAGCGAAATCGCCGCACACAAAGCGGGAATTATAAAGGAGCGGCCATGCGTGATGTACCCCGTGCAGGAGCGTGCGGCTTACGTTGAGATTCGCAGGCAATGCGAAAAGACAGGCGCAGAGCTTATAATTCCCGATACAGACTCGGTGTCGGACGAGAAAATCTCGGTCTACGGCAATGATTTCACCTACAAAGGCGAGAAATATCATACAGCTATGGGCGGGCGGCATCAGATTCTGAACGCGCTCGCAGCGATTGAAGCTTTATGCTCGCTTGGAATCAACAGCGACTGCATAAAAAAGGGCATAAAAAAAGCGCAGGTACCTGCAAGACTGCAAATAATCCGCAAAAATCCGCTTGTAGTACTGGACGGCGCACATAACCGGCAGGGTATTGCCGCTTCTGTTTCGGTTTTCGAGAACTGGCGTGTGCGCAAAGCCGTGGTTTTCGGGGCGCTTACCGGCAAGGATTACATCGGCGCGCTCGCGGAGCTCACTTCGTTCGCGCACTGCTTAGTGCTGACCGACGGTTTTGCCGAAAACGCAATAAACTGCGCGGACTTATACCGTTCGGCGGTTCTGCTCGGCTTTGACGGAAGCAGGATTTACACAGTCGGAGAACCCCGCCGGGCTGTCCATCTTGCGGCGGAGCTTTGCGGCGGGGGTATGGTTTTGGTGACGGGCTCGCTGCGTCTGGCTTCGCAGTTAACAATTAATAATTAACAATTATGAAATCACCTATGAAGGTGATTTAAAATCATCAGCGAAACGGACACCGCAATTATTAATTAATCCGTTGCCGGTGCGATTTCGACAGGCTGCGAGTTTTTCTGCTTTTCTTTTTTCTCGACGTATTCTTCCAAAATCGTCTTTAGTACGTTCATCACGGGAACGCCGAATATCATTCCCGGAACGCCGCCGATTGCTCCGCCTATTGTGATTGCGATAATTACGAGAACGGGGCTTATTTTAAAGGACGTGCCCATGATTTTAGGGTTTATGAAGTTGCCGTCTATCTGCTGCGTAATAAGCAGTATAACAGCGGTAATCACGCCGATTTCCCAGCCCTGCTCAAACATTATAATCAGCGTGGCTATAATTGAGCCGAAGATTGAGCCGAAGTACGGGATTATATTAAGCACGCCGAGCATTATGCCCAGAACCAGCGCGTATGAAGACCCGAGAAGCATGAACTCGATGGTTACAATCGTGCCGAGTATGATTGAGTCCAGCACCTGGCAGCTTATGAATTTACGGAAGCTTATATCGACAAGGCGCACGTACTTAAGCGCTTTTCCGCGCCTTTTTTCTGAGCCCATCACGCTTACGAGCCGCTTGAAAAAATCCCTCATGCGGTTGTATTCGAGCAGGAAGTAAATCGTTGAAACAACCGTCAGAATCGTTGTGAACAAGCCGGAAAAGAGCCCCTGCGCCACGCCCGTCGCCGAGCCGAGAATGTCGAACCCCCCAACCGAGCCCTCGAACGGGTTGCTTCCCTGCCGGAGCTCGGCGATTTGCGCGTCGAGCCCGAAAGTCCCCGCGACAGGGAGCTTTTCAATGAAGTCAAGCGCCTGGTCGTAATACACCGGAAGAAGCGCGGCAAGCTGCATAGCGTTGTTGTAAACCATCGGAATGAGCAGCCTTACCCCCAGCACAATCACAGATATGATTATCGCGCAGATAAAAATAATGCTGAACCCCCGCGCAGACCGCCGCACCCATTTGAACTTGATTTTAAGTATCTTATGTTCAAGCCACGACACAGGGATATTTATGCAGAACGCAACAACAAACCCGACAAGGAACGGGCTGATTATGCCTATTATCCTGCCCGCCCAGTAGGTGACGGAGGAGAAGTCGAACAAAAGCTTATAAACCAGCAGTATGAATACCGCCAGCAAAAGCCAGTTCATATATCTTTGGAAGCTTTTCATAAGTTGTCCTTGCAGGCAAAGTTAAAAATAGGGAAGATGAAACTGAGTGTGAACCCCGGCTTGCAATACCCTGCATGCTTTTAGCGCAGCACCGATATTGCCTGCGGCGGCTCGCTATCGGGAAAATAAAACTGAGTACGAACCCCGGCTTGCAATACCCTGCATGCTTTTAGCACAGCACCGATATTGCCTGCGCGGGCTCCGCGCCGGAGGATGAGGGATTCGAACCCCCGTGGGGTTGCCCCCAAACGGTTTTCAAGACCGCCGCGTTATGACCACTTCGCTAATCCTCCGCATGCGTAACAAACACGCAAGTACAAGTATATCATATCGCCGCGCTCTTGTCAACAAAAACGCGTCAGATTTAAGTGGCAATAAAACAAATCGAGGATTAAATCCGACATATCGTCAGGCTCGGATATGCCGCATTTCCTGAACAGCTCTTTTTTATACTATTATATACTACTTTATCCTACTTTCAAGATATGGGAGGGATTTTATGTTATTATAGATAAAAAGGAGGTAGAATTTATGGGAACACATAAAAATATAAATGATTTTCTTGCTGAACTCGGGAGCAGAATAAAAGAAAGGCGGCTCGCACTTAATATATCAGAATCAGAACTTGCGAGTAAAGTTTGTATAAGTGTCAACTATCTAAATAAAATAGAAAACGAAGGGAAAGATATACCGGCTCATATGCTATTTGAAATTAAAAAGATTTTAGGTGTTACATTTGAGTATTTACTTGAAGGAGAGGTAACTTTGCCGGAAGAATAAACCCGCCTTTCGGCGGGTTTACGTCGATTCTTATCCCTTTTCGTCGAACTCCCGGGGCAGCTCGCTTAAATTCGGCACAGTTTCTTCAAGCTCGGGCGCAGCCGTCATATTTTCCGGTATGTTTTCCGGTATATTTTCGTTTTCAAGCAGTTCGTCTAAATTCGGTATGTCGAGGTCGTCCTCCCTTATCGGCGTGATTGGCACCGTATCGTTCGGATGACCGTCCTTGGCTTCGTCAAACTCCCAGTCCTCCCAGCCCTCGGGCAGATTTCCCTCGATAGGCTCGCTGCCCGTTTCGTTTAACACCGCTGCCACTATCGCCTCCGCCTGGCTGAGCGTGAGCTCCGAAACAGCCCCCAGCTGCTCCGCCGTGAGATGCGGCGTGATTCTCACCGCTACCAGCGGAGGAATCCCCTCGCCCGCTGCAACGCCGTCGCGCAGCGCCGCGATTTCCTCATAGGTCAGGTGATTCATGAGCAGCTCGACCGCCTCGGCAAGTGCGGGACTGTCGAAAATCTCGCCGCCCGTGGGCAGAATCGTCCGCACTTCGCGGATTTGCTTGCCCGCATGGTCGATATAGTAGCCGTCGTGGTATATTAAATCGCCGGTTCGTACGAACTCGAAGCCTGCCTGCCGCAGCTTGGTGAGCACCTCCGGCAGCGCCTGCGTGGTGTTCTCGAGGTCGTTGTGGAACAGCAGGATTGAGCCCGAAACGGTTTTATCCATTATGCGCTTGATGATTGTCGCGGGGTCGGGCTCCTGCCAGTCGATGCTGTCCACAGACCACTGTATGAACTTATAGCCGAGCCCCTCGACGGTTTTAATGGAGTTTTCGTCATACTCGCCGTAAGGCGAACGGTAGAGCGTCGGGCGCTCGCCCGTGACCATCGTGATTTTCCGCTCGGCCTCGCGCGTGTCCTCTATCAAGCGGTTAAGGTTCATGCCGCGGATTCGCGGGTGGCTGTCGGAATGATTGGCGATTTCGTGCCCTTTTTCATCCAACAATTTTACATCGTCGGGATATTTGCGCAAAAAATCACCGACAGCAAAAAAGGTCGATTTGCAGTTGTACTTGTCGAGCAGCTCGATTATCTGCCGTAAGTCCTCGTTGCCCCACGCGCTGTCGAATGTGACTGCGATTTCCTTTTCAGCCTTTTCCACACAGTAAATCGGCAGCTCACGGACGGTGGTCGACACGGTCAGCACATTACTTACGCAAAACGGTATACATACC
>Ga0123353_10000167_pt1 | contig 82997 bp, 66 predicted proteins | sample TergutLab28metaG_3_FD_92763 | JGI IMG/M metagenome (GOLD analysis project Ga0123353, IMG submission 92763) | Labiotermes labralis P3 segment gut microbial communities from Petit-Saut dam, French Guiana - Lab288 P3 | ecosystem: Host-associated > Arthropoda: Insects > Digestive system > Gut ...
TAATATGAAAAGGGAAAGCAAAATCAACAAATGGTAAGAATGGAAAATAACGATACTCAGAATCATCAATGTAATGATCTTCGTCCGCGGGTCCAATTTATGCAAAAAGGATTTGCCGTCAACATAAGCTAAAAACGGGCGCCGCATTTTAATCATCTTCTCGGGGTTGACCATCGTTTTTGGAAAGGTCGCTTTCGAAATTGCCGGTTTTGAAATAAGCGATGATTTCATCGGCGGCTTTGTCGGGACTCCAAACCGATTCCGAAATATCAAAACCCTCTTCGCGAAGGCGCTTCATCAGCTTGACGATGTCGGGAAGGCGGTATTTCCCCGATGAAATGTAGTCGGCCGCGCTGCCGTTAAAGACGACCTCTCCTTTTTCAAAGAAAATGACGCGGTCGGCTTTGAGCAATTCTTTTGGCTCATGCGTGATACAAACAATCGTTTTGCCCCGTTCACGAAGTTCATCCACAATCTTGGTAACGCGCTCTTCGGCGGCATAATCCAGCATGGAAACAACTTCGTCAAAAACAATGCAATCGGGGTCCATGGCCAAAACGCCGGCAATCGCCGCCGCCTGCGCTTCGCCGCCGCTGAGAGAAGACGGGTCTTGAAAAGCCAAGTCCCGAACGCGAACGGCGTCCATTGCGTTATCGACGCGCTCGCGGATTTCTTTTCGGCTCAAACCCAAATTTTCGGGCCCGAACGCGATGTCCTCTTCCACCGTGTTGCCGACAAACTGGACATACGGGTTTTGGAAAACGATGCCGACTCTTCGGTGGATTTGCGGGATGTGCTTGTTGAGCTTAGTGTCCATGCCGTACACCCGCATTGTTCCCGATGTCGGCCGTAAAAGAGCGTTTAAGTGGTAGGCGAATGTGGATTTGCCCGACCCGTTCAGGCCGGCAATGATCGTATACTCGCCTTTGTAGATTTTGAGATTGATTTTTTTCAAAACCGTCTCGCCGCCCGGGTATGAAAATGAAAGATCGACGGCTTCGAAAACGATGTCGGAAGATTTCGAAGAGTCTTCGCCGCTGTTTTCATTCTCTTTTCCGTGCCCTTTTTCATTCTCGTTTTTGTTCTCCTTTCCGTGCCCTTTTTCATTCTCGTTTTTGTTCTCAAAAATCTCTGCTGCCTCCGGTTCGGCGGATTTATCTTCCGCTGTGGAAAGTTTGGCTGAGGCTTCGTTTTTCGGCTCGTCCCGTAAGTCCGACTTAACAACGGATTCTTCGGGAACCGGCTCTTTTTTCTCAGGCTTTGCAGATTTTTTGAATGGAAACATATGTTTCACCGTTTTTTGAAATGTTTATGAAATGTTTTTGAAATTGATTTTTTTGTAGACAATTGATGCAACCAAAGCAACGCCAATTGATTTAACGATATCGCCTAAAACAAACGGCACAAATCCTGCCTTAAACGCGGTGGTCAACGAAATGTTTGCGAAGAATGACAAATGAACGGTGCCGATACTGAGAATGAGAAGGCTGCCGAGCAAAGCGATCAGGAGGAAAACCACGGGTTTTAAGAAGTAAGTGTTGATGTCGTCCAAATTGTTTTCATCTTTTAAAAGGAGGGACGCCATTGGTTTTAAGATAAAAGCCGCGGGTTTTAAGAGGAAAATCGGCGGGTTTTTATTCGCTTTTTCACTGAGAAAACCGACAATAAACGCAACAATAACAAATGAGTACAAGTAACCGCCTGTCGGCCCGAGAATGACACCAAGACCGCTGCTGCCGCCGGCAAAAACCGGATAACCTATTAATCCGACGAGCAGGTAAACGATAATGCAGACGGGACCCCAGTTTCTGCCAAGCGTCACCGCCGCCAGCAGCACGAAAAATGTCTGCAGCGTAATCGGAACAAATGGAAGCGGAATGCGAATCCAAGCCCCGACGGCGATTAATGCCGCAAAAAGAGCGACGAAAACCATTTTCTTAATCTTTACCGAATTGTCGTTGTTTTCATTGTTGACAAGGTCACTCATAATTATCACATAATTTACAAAATTTACATAATTGTTACAAAAGTTTACAAAAATTTACAAAATCTTACAAAAATTTACAAAATCTTACAAAAATTTATTACAAAGATCAAATAAGCCGTCGGATTACAGAAAAGGAATCTGACGGATTTATTGTAAACCCAAACACATCAATAGAGTAAACAATCATTTCTTATATATGTTTCTGAAAAACGAGATTTTACATGAAAAATTAACATTTTGCACGCAGAGTTACAAGCTTGAATGAAAAACAGTTAAATGAGGCATTTATTTTGCCGGTCAAATTCCTCTGTTTGAACGTCTGATTGCCCGTGCCTTTTTTGTGACCTTAAAATGACGTTTGTTTTGCGTCATTTTTGCATAAAGTCAAATAGAATCAGATGTAAATAATCAATGATTTCATTGTCAGTGATTTACTGTCATCGCTATTACTGTTATCGTTATTCTGATATCTCTATTACTCATTTCAAAAGAAAGGTAAAAAATCATGACTATTCAAGAAGTTATTTCAGAAGTGACCGAAGAACTTGAAAAAATTGTCAGCGCGCAAACGGTTGTCGGTGAACCGATTACGGCGGGCAAAAAGACTTTCATCCCGATTACGCGCCTTTCCGTCGGCTTTGTCAGCGGCGGATTTGAAACCGGCAGCAAAGACGGCGCAACGGCTCCCTACGGCGGCGGCGGCGGGGCAGGCGCTAAAGTCGAACCGGTCGCTTTTATTGTGATTGACGACGACAAAACCGAAATTTTAACCATTCGCGAATCACAACTGGAAGACGAGATTGTCAGATTCCTGTCTATGATTCCGTCCATCATCGACAAAATTAAAACGGCCGGGAAAAACAAAGAATCCAAACCCAAAACCATTATCATCGATGATGACGAGGTTTGATTCGTTTGATTAAATTCTAAATGCCGCCAACTTCTGATTTGATTATATTTAGATTTGTGTCATGACACTCGAATCCGCTCTTTCGGCGGCCGGCTACTATTTGCTTTTGGGCGCCGGCCTTATCCTCCTCCTCCTTTTCATCCTTTTAGCTGCGGTTGTCATTGCGCTTGTCATTGCGTTTCTGTTCGCGCGCCTTCACAGCGAAACCCGCGTCAGAATCGCCCCGTCTTCACTGGAAAGCCGCATTCTTCTTTTTCTCAAAATCCCGTTTTACCGATATGATATCATCGATTATGACGACGCGATTGATTTTGATGACATTATCGGCTATGTCGGTATCGAAAAGACGGCGCACGGCGCCGATTCCAAACACAAGCCCGATAAAAGCGTCTGCCATGTGATATTGGAAGATGAGCATGTCCGATTCAAAACAGTGAAATCCAATAAGCACAGCAGCGAGTACGAAATCCATATTCATTCACATGAAGCCGCCTACATGCACATGACAAAAACGGAGAGAGGAGAAGAAACGGGCGAAAGAGAAGAAGCGAATGAAATGAAAGAAACGGATGAAATGAGAGAGGCAGACGTTTCCGATTTTGAATATGAGGCGGCGGATGCCGCCGAGCACGAGACGTCAACCGTTGAAGATGACGGTGTTGATTTTGAAGGTGTTGAAGACGCCGATGAAGACGATTACGATTTTGAAGATGACGAAGAAGACGATTACGATTTTGATTTCGGCTTTGCCTTTGAAAATATTTCAGAAGACATCTCAAATGAATTGAAGGAAATGAAAAAATATGTGGATTTATCAAACCCGTCTCAATTCGCTTCCGATTCGATTTCGGCCTCTGTTAAAATTTCACGCGCCGCCGCCCGTTTCGTCGGCGCCCTTTTGCTGAGAACAAACTTTACGGAATTGTCGGCGGACCTGATTTACGGCTTATCCGACCCCGCCGACACGGCGCTGTCATACGGCGGCATCCACTCTTTTAAAGCCTCCCTTTACGCTTATTTCCTTCACGTCGAAGCAACGTCCCGCTTTTCGAGAAAGAGACAAAAAGCGGGACAGATGGCGGCCGTTATGAGAGACGAGATACTCGTTGTGCCCGACCTGTCACAAAGAACCGCCGAGGGCAAAACCGATATCGTATTTTCGTTTTGGCTGCCGCATTTGTGTCTGCCGTCGCTTCGCCTGCTGCTGAACAAAAACAGCCGCTGGGTTTTCCGGCATTATGTTTATCCTTACTTCATCCGCCATTCTTTCAGGATATGGAAAGAAGAGCGCCAAAAGGAGAAGGAAGAACAACGAAAGGAGAAGGAAGAACGCCGAAAGGAGAGAGGGGAAAAGAAAAGGGAGAGAGGGGAAAAGAAAAGGGAAGCCGGGGAAATGAAAAGGGAAGCCGAGGAAATGAAAAAGGGATCTGAGGAAAGGAACCGCGAACACCCGTCACCCGACCCTGCCGTTTCCGGGGTTTGACTTTTATTTAAGGAGGCGAAATGCAATGCCAAAGAAGGAATTACGAAAAACGCTCGGTGACCCGAAGGCGCCGTCTGTGGTAACGCTGATGGGCTTGATTGACACACAGAGCAAGGAAACAATTCGTAAGTGGTGCCTCGGGTACGCGCAAGACAAGATTTTGCCGATATTTGAGAAGCATTGCCCGGGCGATGAACGCCCGCGAAAAGCAGTTAACGCCGCTCATGACTACCTTGACGGCAAGGTTAAATTTCCCGTCGTCAAAAATATCATCCTTAATGATTGCCATGGAGCCGCTCGCGAGCTTAACGCGAATCCCGCGGCGCAGGCGGCGGCAAGGGCTGTCGGCCAAGGCACGGCAGTCGTACACACCTTGACGCACGCGCTTGGCCTGTACTTCTATGCGGCGGCGGCTGTCGCCTATGACCGCGCGGGACTTGAAGCAACCGATGACGTGTATGCGAAAATTGCAGAGGAAGTGTGCCTTGACTACACAAATGCGCTTCGTGCTGTCGCCGCGGAGAACGAACCCAATCCGGTCAAGTTGAAATGGAATTGTTGAAAAAGTCAGAACGAAAATTCAGCATACGCTCCGGTCAACAATCCCGAATCATATGAAAAAAATCGCTCGTATCATAATTTAGTTTTTAATTTTTGTTCGGGCGCGCGGCCCGAACAAAAGAAAAGAAAGCCCCGTGCGTGATTTGAACACGCGGCCTGCTGATTACAAGTCAGCCGCTATACCCCTAAGCCAACGAGGCGCTTTGAAGTAGTGCTCAGATACAATTCATAATTAATAAATTTTATGGCATAATGCGAAATGATGCTTTTTTAAATGATGCCATCAATAAAATTATCAATAAATCATCAAAAACACCAAAATCATCAATAAAATCATCAATTAATCATCAATTAATCATCAATTAATCATCAATTAATCATCAATAGACGTCAATAAAAACCATACAATTTTTCAGGTTATCCAAAATGTGGCAGAATATCTCGGCAATCGGCAAAAAAGTCGTCACTTCCGGCTTGGTGGAGGCAAATTTCGGGAATATCAGCGTTCGCTCGGCATCGGGCAATTCTTTCGTGATTACAAAAACGAAAACGGCGCTGGATGAGATTCAAAGAGACAGCGTCATTGAAGTGCCTATCGAAGAGCCTAACGAGGCGCCTGTTGAAACGTTTGCCGAAACGCCTGATTTTGACTCGCCGGAATACACGATGATTCCAAAAAGCGTATTTGGCGCCATTGAGAAAACAGCGTCTTCCGAAACACGCATTCATCGCCGAATTTATCAGAAAACGAAAGCGAAGGCAATCCTTCACGCTCATTGCCCTTATTCCGTTGTCATGTCGATTCTGGAATTTGAAAAGGGAAATACGGAAATTATTCCGATTGACAGCGAAGGAAAACTCTTTTTGAAAAGGATACCGATCGTGGAAGGCGGCATTGGGAGCGAAGAACTTGCAAAAAATGCGGCAAAAGCCTTTGAAGACGATAATATTAAAGGTGTCGTTGTCCTCGGGCACGGAACGATTGCCGCCGGCGAAACGTTGGAAGAGGCTTATTACATCACGGCGCAGCTGGAGCACGCGGCGAAAATCAAATACATGTATGAGAAGGCTTAAAATGTAAACCATAATAAACCAAAACAAAATCAAAATAAACCAAATTCAAACAAAATTCAAACCAAAATAAAACCAAAGAATTTCATCCGCTGCCGGCCAATTATTTTTATTATTTTCAATCGAATTGTTATATATAGGTAAAAGAACAAGTATAGAGAAGCAGTTCAAAACAATCAGGGAAATACATCCAATGGCAGCCAATTCGCTCAGACCGTATGTGACAGAAACGATTGTGGACCCGGTCGCAAAGATATTCATAAAGATCGGGATTTCGCCCAATACGCTTTCGATCATCTCGTGTTTATTTTCAATATTCGCAGGCGTTTTCTATTATTTGGCGGGTGACAATTATTTCCGATTGGACGCGTCTTATTATTTCCTTCTGGTCGCCGCCATCTGCGTTCTCATCAATTCGGGATTGGACGCCTTGGACGGCGCTGTTGCCCGTTTAAGGGGCATCGCCGGCAAAAAAGGCGACTTTTTAGACCATGTTATTGACCGTTACGCCGACGTTTTTATTATTTCGGGTATTGTTTTTGGCGGCTTTTGCTCGTGGTGGATTGGAATCATCGCGTTAGCCGGCGTCCTTTTGACAAGCTACCTCGGAACGCAAGCGCAGGCCATGGATATCGGGCGGTATTACGGCGGCATCATGGGACGCGCCGACCGTTTGATAATAATTTTGGCGTCCTCCTTCGCCGACTTCGCTTATATCGCGTGGTACGACACGGCCGCCTCGTTTTGGGGCGTCTCCTTCCTCGGGTGGGCAATGATTATTATTGCCGTCGGGTCCCACATTACAGCATTCCAGCGGATTTACCACATATGGAAAAAACTTGACCGAGAAGATAAGGACGAAAAGAGCAGGCGGGAAGCTGAAGGTTGAATCTGAAAATTGGACCCGAAAGTTGAATCCGAAAGCAGAATTCGAAAGTTAAATCGGCGCGGCCGTTTTTTAAACTTTAACATAAACATAAATTATAACTTTTTGAAAACAAATGTCATCAAAAGCCCCTTTTATTTATTTGGATCATATCGCCGATATCCGTTTTATCGCGCGCGGCGAAACTTTAGAAACGCTTTTTGAAAATGCGGCTCTCGCAACATTATCCGTCATTGCCGATGTTGAAACGGTCACGCCGGAAATTGATTTTGAAATTGAATTGGAAACCGTCAGCTTGGAAAACTTAATCGTGGATTTCCTTTCAGAACTTCTTTTTTTGTTTGACTCCGAAGAAACCATGATCGGAAAAGTCAGCGTCTCAGAAATCGGCAAATATGAAAACGAGGACGGCGAAGAGAAATATGTCGTCAAAGCCGTTGCCTCGGGCGAGCCGATCAACCGCGAGCGTCAAGATTTCAAGACAGAAGTGAAAGCGGTCACTTATAGCGGCATCCGTGTTGATAAAACAGAAGACGGATACGAGACCGAAGTTGTTTTGGATTTGTAAATTTGAATTTGTAAACTCGGATTTGTAAGTTTGAATTGTGAATTTGTGGCGCGGTCTGATTCGTGAATTTGGATTGGTAAACGCTGTCAGATTTCATGAGCGCCGTTTCGGAGCCGGCTCAGTCATCAAACATTTTAAATCAAAAACTCCTTTATTATATTATTCATCTATCAACGCAATCATTTAACGCAATCATTTAACGCAATCATTTAACGCAATCATTTAAAGGGAAAATTATGTCAAATCGAAATTATGAAAAAAACGACTTTAACTCACCGGACGACTCATCAGACGTGAGAAAAGATCTAAGCCGCGTCAGCGAAAATATTTGGGATATACCCATGTCTCATGCCGGCGGAATGAACGTTCCCGGCCGCATTTTTCTGTCGGAAAAACTGCTTGGGACAATCGACAGGGAAACAATTAATCAGGTCGCGAATGTTGCCAAACTGCCGGGCATTTTGGATTTTTCCATGGCGATGCCTGACGTTCACATGGGATACGGTTTTACAATCGGCGGCGTTGCCGCGTTCTGCCCCGAAGAAGGCGTGATCAGCCCGGGCGGCGTTGGTTTTGACATCAACTGCGGCGTTCGCCTGATGAAAACGAATCTTCAACTGGGTGATGTGGAACCTCATATGGAAAAACTGACGGATAAATTGTTTCACACAATACCGTCAGGTGTCGGCTCTAAAGGACAATTTAAAGTGACCGACGAAGAATTGACCCAAGCCTTTTTACACGGCTCTCAGTGGGCGGTGGAGGCGGGTTACGGCATTGAAAGCGACACCAAAAACTGTGAATCATACGGCTTTATGGAAGGCGGCAACCCCGAAAAAGTCGGAACGAAAGCCAGAAAAAGAGGCCGCCCCCAATTTGGAACACTCGGCAGCGGCAATCACTTTTTGGAAATTCAGTACATTGATAAAATTTACGACCCTGCCGCAGCCGCCGCTTACGGCTTATCTGAGGGCCAAGTCACTGTCATGATCCACTGCGGCTCCCGCGGCGCCGGCCACCAGATTTGTACTGACCACTTGCAGAATCTGAATCAGGCTGTCAAAAAGTACAAAATCAATGTCCCCGACATGCAGCTCGCTTGCGCGCCCGCGCAGTCCAAAGAAGCGCAGGATTATTATGAAGCGATGATCTGCGGCGCGAATTACGCTTGGGCGAACCGTCAAATCATCATGCATTGGACGCGCGAGGTCTTTGAACGGTTCTACGGCAAAGATACGGATGAATTGGGAATGGAACTGCTCTACGATGTGGCGCACAACGTGGCGAAATATGAAACCCACACAGTTGACGGCAAAAAGAAAGATGTTTACGTTCACCGAAAAGGCGCCACCCGCGCCTTCCCCGCCGGTCACAATGAAGTACCTTTGCAATACAGAGACGCCGGCCAGCCCGTCTTAATTCCGGGAAGCATGGGAACGCCGTCATTTATCTTAAAAGGCGGCCCCAATTCAATGTCGCTGTCTTTCGGCAGCGCTTGCCACGGCGCCGGCCGCGTGATGGGCCGCGGGAAAGCCAAAAACAACATGAGCGGCGAAGAAGTAAAAAAAGAACTGGCGCGCCAAGGCGTCACCGTGCGCGCGGAGAAAGCCGAAGTCATCGCGGAAGAGGCGCCGAGTGTTTACAAAAACAGCGACGACGTGGTCGATGTGGTGGACCGGCTCGGCATTGCCCAAAAGGTTGCCCGCTTGATTCCGGTCGGCGTGATCAAAGGGTGAAGGAAATCGATAAAAAAAAATGAAGGAAATCGATTAAAAAAATGAAGGAAAGCGGTGAAAAAACATGCAAATTGAACCGATTTACGCGGGATATTACGATTCATGCATTTATGTGATCAACAAAAGGATTATTATTGACACGGGAATGACGGCCGGCGAGGTTTTGCCTCGGCTGGAGCAAGTGACGCCCCTCAAAAACATCGAGTTGATCATTTTAACGCACGCCCATTACGACCACAGCGGCTGCGCCGGCGAGATTCTGGCGCACGGTCACGCGAAGTTGGCGATCCACGAAGCCGACGCCCCGTTTTTACAAGACAACAGCAAATCGAGCGCGCTGAATTTCGGCAGCAAAATCAATTGCCCGAAACCCGATATTGTGTACAAAGGCGGCGAAAAAATTCCCATCGGCCAAAATGAAAAAGGCGCCGAGGAATATTTGGAAGTGATTCACACGCCCGGTCACACCGTCGGATGCATCTGTTTATATGAGGAAAATTCAAAAACTTTAATATCCGGCGACACCGTTTTTTCAGAAGGCGGCATCGGAAGAACGGATTTTCCGGTTTCCGCGCCTGAAAAAATGACAGCGTCAATTGACAAGCTGAGAAAACTTAATATTGAAAACTTATACCCGGGACACGGCGGGCCGATGATTGGCGGAGCCGGCCGGTCTGTCGAATTGTCCTATATGATGTCTTCACGTATGAACAAGCAGTGTTGAAAAGCAACAGTGTTGAAAAACAACAGAGAGAAACAATACATAGAGAAACAATAGAGAGAAACACCTGAGAGGAAAAAGAACAGGATGGGTGGCGAAATGCCTGAAACAGAAAAAAAGAAAGAGAAAGATGGGGACGGCAAAGATAATGCCCGCCGGAAAGCGGGTACTTTGGGAACCGTGAGCAAAGTCGAAGTCGGTAAAGCCGACAACAGACGCGCAGTGTTAGGGTCGCGAAAATCCGCAGGCAGCCTCGGCGCCGATGAAGCAAAAATCGTCATGCCGAAACATGAAAAAGAACTCAGCAAAAAGAAGAGCGAAAACACAAAACCGATTGGGCGTCTCGGCGCGGGCGGCACAGGCAGGGCGGGCGGCGCAGGCGGCGGTGGCGGAGCAAGCGGCAGTGGCGGCAGCGCAGGCAACACGGATTCGGCGGAGGAAAACCCTTCTGATATGAAATTCAAATGGAAGACGGATGAACGCGCAGGCGGAAAACCTGAGGAATACGGCGGAAAATCGTCAAGGTTTTCGGATTCGAGGGGAAAGAAAGATTCCGAATACAAGCCAAAATCAAGCAAATCCGAATCCAAATCAAACAAATACGAATCCAAATCAAACAAACCCGAAACAAAAAAAAACGAAACTGACCAAAAAACCAACCATTTTTTCGAGAAACGCCGAAAGGAAGCTTTGAGACGGGCGGATGAATTTCTGCCGATGAGCCTTGATGAAGCGAAAAGAAAAGGTTGGGACGAATTAGACATTATTTTAATCAGCGGCGACGCTTATGTCGACCATTCCGGTTACGGAACGGCAATCATCGGCCGCGTTTTGGAGCGAGAGGGATTCCGCGTCGGAATCATTGCTCAGCCGGACCAAACGAACAAAGATGATTTTGAAGCGCTCGGGAAGCCGAGACTGTTTTTTTCAGTGAGCGCCGGAAACGCCGACTCCATTGTGAACAATTATACGCCGCTTTTGTACAAACGCGAAAACGATATGTATACCGCCGGCGGCCATCCCGGGCTACGGCCTGACCGGACTGTCATCGCCTACAGCAACCGCCTCCGCCAAGCGTATCCCGACGTGCCGATAATCGCCGGCGGCATAGAAGCGTCGCTTAGACGGTTTGCCGAGTATGATTATTTGTCAAACGACGTTCGTAAATCCGTATTAGCGGACGCGCCCATCGACTTGATCGTTTACGGAATGGGCGAACTTCAAATTAAAGAAATCGCGAAACGGCTGGATGCGAACGAATCAATTTCAGACATAACGGACATCCCGGGAACCGTTTGGAAACTGCCCGTCAAAGAATGGAAAAACATAAAAAAAGGACGCGCGCCGGTTGAGCGGATTGAGTCACCTGAATTTGAAACGATTGAACAGGTTGAGCCGATTGAACAGGTTGAGTCGATTGAGCAGGTTGAGCCGATTGGGTCGGTTGAGCCGACGGGGTCAATTGAGTCGATTTATTCCAAGTCTCTGAAATCCGATTCTTATATCGAGTTGCCTGATTTTGAAACGGTTGCCGCCTCCAAGGAACAATACGCGAAAACCTTTAAAATCATTTATGAAAATCAAAATCCGGTTTCCGGGAAAAAGCTTGTGCAGCCGCATCCAAAGACGGTTATTGTCCAAAACCCGCCGATGAGGGGTCTGACCGAAGCGGAAATGGATGAGGTGTATGAGTTGCCGTATTTGCGGCTGGAACACCCGTCCTACGAAGAAGCGGTGCCCGGACTGGATGTGGTCCGCCACTCCATTACAAGCCATCGCGGCTGCTTTGGCGGCTGTTCGTTTTGCGCCGTCACGCAACATCAGGGACGGGCAATCAGCAACCGCAGCGAAGAGTCAATTATTCGGGAGGCGAAAGCGCTGACGGAGGCGCCTGATTTCGGCGGCATTATCAACGGCATCGGCGGCCCGAGCGCGAATATGTACGGCATGACCTGCCCCGCGTGGGAGAAAAAAGGCGCGTGCACCGATAAAAATTGTTTGCTTCCCGAAATCTGCCCGTCTTTGAACCCGAGCCATTCCCGTCTGCTTGCGCTTTTAAAGAGACTGCAAGAACTCCCGGGAGTCCGAAAAGTGTTGACGGGATACGGCGTTCGTTTTGATTTGGCGCTGATTGATGACGGTTATTTGGAGACGCTGTGCGCGCATCACGTTGGCGGACAACTGAAAGTCGCGCCGGAACATTTCTGCGACAGTGTCACAGCAATCATGAAAAAGCCGAATCGGGAAACGTATGAGCGGTTTGAGGAGAAATTTAAAAGCATTAACAAAGAATGCGGCTTGAATCAGTTTTTGGTCACGTTTCAGATATCCGGGCACCCGGGGTGTACGTTAGAAAACGCGGTGGAGATGGCGGAATATATCCGCGACAGGAACCGTTACACAGAACAAGTACAAGATTTTACGCCGACGCCGATGACCGTTTCAACCTGCATGTTCCACACGGGGCTGGACCCGTTTACGATGGAGGAAATTTACGTGCCGGTCACGAGAACGGAAAAGAAAATGCAGCGCGCTTTGCTTCAGTTCAACAACCCCGATAACCGCGAAATGATTCAAAAGGCGCTGGAAACGGCGGGACGGGAAGATTTAATCGGCAGCGGACCGAAGTGTCTGATTCCCGATGAGCGAAGAGGGCAAAGACGTTTCAGCGGGAACTGAAAAGCGCAAAAAACGTAAAAAGCGCAAAAAACGTAAAAAGCGCAGGAAACGCAAAAAGCGCAGAAAGCTTTTCCCATAGAAAAATATAAACTTATATAATACAATAAAAACATCCTTAAGTAATCGCAAATGCTTAAAAAAGAGAGTCAAAAAGAGAGTCAAAAAGGGGAGGAAATTTAATGAAATTAGAATACAAGGTCGTCATGCTGTCCGTGATGATTGGCATTTTATTTATCTTAGCGGAAACTTTTTCGCGTTTCCTCGCATTGGATCCGATGAACAAAAATGTGGACCCGATCTCTGTCTTGCATATTTTGTTTGAACCGCTGACGACAAACCAAGGCATCTTTTTTGTTTTAATCATTCTTTTACTGTGTACCGTTTTTGGTCTCCTGCTGGCGAGTTTAATCAGTCAGGTTTTGAAAGCGAAAGACGCTGTCAAGCAGAAAGACATTGAACAGAACACAATTTTAGAGTTCGTCCCGGAAATTGTCATTTACCTCACACTCGATGAATGCATTAAATGGGTCAGCCATTCTTTTTACTTGGAAACGGAGCTGACGGAAAATGATATCGTCGGCAAAAAGATCCTTGAGATGAGCGGAAAATTGTTCAAGCCGGAACAATCGAGGATTTTTTTTGATGAATTTGAAGTCAACAAAAGAATTGACATTGAAATCCAAAGTACAAAGGGAAAATATTGGCGAATTCTGTCCAATCCGTCCAAGGATGAAAACGGAAGCATTACCGGCTACGTTCTTTTGGCAATTGATATTACCGACAACAAGCGCGATGAAAAAATAAAGCGCCGCTCATACGAACAGCTGGAAAGCAACATCAATCAGTTTGCCGCAATCGTTGACAACATCCGAAACCCGCTGTCAAGCATTGTCCTGCTGACGGAAATATACGAAAAAGAAGAAACCGCCGCGCAGGTATTCGAACAATGCGGCGAAATCGAAGAAGTTATTTCAAGACTGGACGAAGGCTGGGCAAAATCCGAAGATATTCGTAATTTCCTGAAAGAGCATCTGTAAGAATCGTTGAGATGCTCTCATTTTTCCCTTTTTTTCCTCTTATTTTTCTCTTATTTTTTTACATTGCAAAAAAAAGATGAGCGTAAGCGCCGTGAAAATAAAGGGGATTGGCAATAAAAATAAATTCACGAACAGGAGGCTGAACTTACTTTTCCGTTGCCATACTCAGCAATTCAACAATATCAATGACGGGAATATCGCCGCCGGCATCGCTTAAATTCCTGAGGCAAAGCGGGCAAGTCGTTATGATGTATTGAACGCCCGCCGGCACATCCCTCAGCCTGCTTTTGGCCATGGCCAATGATAATTCGTTGTAGCCTGAGCGAACACCGCCGCCGCCGCCGCAGCATCTGGATTTTTCACGAATGTTTGTCATTTCTTTAAAATTGCCGGCGCCGACGATTTCACGAATCAAAGCGCGAGGGGCGTCAAAGACGCGGTTGTGGCGGCCGGAATGGCATGGGTCGTGATATGTCACCGGAATGTCAAGCTTGTGAATATCCGAATTTTCGGCGGCGAGCCAATCTTTGAGCTCGCTGATATGAGACAATATGTATTCAGAAACAGTCGTCACCGTGATGCCTTCAAGGGCATAATCGTTTTTGAGCGTGTTGAAACAGCCGGCGCAACCGGCAATAATCGTATCGGCGCCGCTTTTTTTGACCTGCTCCGCGTTGTGTTTTATCAAATCGGCGGCTTCGCGGTCAAAACCGAGACGAATCAGAGGCGAACCGCAGCACTTTTCATTTTCCAAAAGGCCGGCGCCGAGGTTTTTGAGAATTTTGTAAGTCTTCAGCGCGGTTTGAGGATAACGGTAAGAATCTAAACAGCCGACAAAATAAACGGCTTTGATTTTTGTTTTGGCTTCCCCTTCCGCTTCTTTAAGCCCCGTTTCGTTAAGCCCCGTTTCGTTAAGCCCCGCTTCTTTAAGCCCCGTTTCGTTAAGCCCCGTTTCGTTAAGCCCCGCTTCTTTAAGCCAGCCGAGCCTGTCGCCGTCAACGCCGAGCGTATTGGAATACTGCGCCACTGTGTCGCGGATTCTCATCTGTGTCGGCGTCATTTTTCCGGTTTTCGTTAAGCCTGCGCGCGCCGCTTCCACTAATTTCGGCGGATTGACGCCGGCGGGACACGTTTCTGTACAGTAGCCGCAGGTCGTACAGGAATTGATGCTGTCAAAAACGGATTCGTCATCCAATTTTCCTTCATAAATGCCGCGGATAATCAAAATACGGCCGCGCGTGTTTTTGGATTCGCGGCCCGTTTGCTCAAAAGCGGGACAGACGGAGCGGCAATTACCGCAGCTGACGCATCTGTAAAGATCTCTTTTATCCACCTTTTCAAAAGACATACTTAAAAAACCTCTTTGAATTCGTTTTTAATTCAACGATAATGGGAATTGACATGCTGTACATCGACATGCCGTTAATAATTTGAACACCGCTCATTGACGTGCCGTTTATTGATATGCCGTTTATTGATATGCCGTTTATTGATATGCCGTTCGTTTACATGCCGTTCGTTTACATGCCGCTCATTGACATGCCGTTCGTTCACATGCCGAGTTTGCCCGGATTTAAAATGCCGTTCGGGTCCATCGTTTTCTTAATCGCTTTCATCACGTCAAAAGCGGGGCCGCACTGCATTTCAAGATACATGCCGCGAGCGGCGCCGATGCCGTGCTCGGAACTGACGGTTCCGCCAAGCTCGATGGCAGCCAAATGCAATTTGTCGGCGGTCGCGTGAATTTTTTCCCACTCTTTGTCATCCAGCACGTCTATGAATAAGCCGACATGGACCGTGCCGTCGCCGGCGTGGCCGTAAATCATCGGTGTCATGCCCGCGCTGTTTGTGATTTCATAAACTTTTGAAATCATTGCCGGCAATTCCCGAATGGGAACGCCTAAGTCTTCGCCGACGTAAATGCGCGTCTTTGTCGGGTCGAGTTTGGATATGGCGGCGCCCAGAAGTCTTCTGGCATCCCAGATTTCTTTCATTTTGGCGGGGTCGTCCGTAATCAGAATACTGCTTGAAATGTCTTCGCAAGCTTTTGCCAGCAATTCAGCGGATTCGTCAACGGCGTTTTTGCTGCCGTCCACTTCAAACAAAACCACATCGCCGTCGCGCGGGAAGATGATGTTTGGGTCTAACTTTGTCAAGACGGAAACGGATGTCTTGTCCATTATTTCACAAGCCGACGGCGTCACGCCCGCCGCAAAAACGCGAGAAACGGACAAGCCGGCATTTTCCGGCGACGGGAAAGAAATCATGATCAATTTTCGGGATTTCGGCAGCGGCGCAATTCTCAAAACCGCTTTCGTAATGATTCCGAGCGTCCCTTCCGACCCGACAAAAAGGCGGGACAAATCGTAACCGGAAGAGGATTTTAAACAGTTTGAACCGGTGTGAATAATGGTGCCGTCGGCGAGCACGACTTCCAAATCCAAAACATAATTTTTCATCGTCCCGTATTTGACGCAGCGCATACCGCTCGCGTTGTTCGCGATTTGGCCGCCGATTGTACAAGTCGCGGCGCTCCCGGGGTCCGGCGGGAAAAAGAAGCCGTAAGGCTTAAGCGCTTCATTGATTCTGTCAGAAACAATCCCGGGTTCCACTGTGATTTGAATGTTGTTAATATCAACGCTGATGATTTGATTCATTTGAGACATATCCAAGAGAATACCGCCATTAACAGGAACGGCGCCGCCTGCAAGGCCGGTGCCCGAGCCGCGCGCGGTGACGGGAATCAAATGTTTGTTCGCGTAAGCCAAGATTTGAGACACTTCCCCGGCGGTTTTCGGGAAAACAACAAAATCGGGACAGCCCTTCACTTGGGACCCGTCGCCGGAATAGCAGCAAAGCTCAGAAGGCGCAGCCGTAAAGCGACCTTCACAAATGGTTTTCAGTTGTTCGTAGTGGTCCATTGAAAATACCGGTTAAAGTTCATTTAAAGTCATAAAAACGAATGCGAAACGCAAAATAATATTTTGATTGCATTGCGCCGATATATTAAATAAATTTTGTTACGAGCTGAAATCCAGTGAAATTAAGACATGAAAAATTCAAAGACGGCGACGAAAAACGCGCAACATGCCGGCGAGAATTGGCATAATCGCATATTCTCCGAATTTTGATAAAAACCGCTGAACATCCGCTTTTTCAGTATGCCGTTATTTATACCTTGTAATAAATTGATATACTATTGAAACCCATTTCATTCAGTTAATCTCAAAAAATGTGATGTGATACAAGATGGCTTACAGTTTAGGAATTGACGCGGGCGGTACATACACAGACGCGGTTTTGATTCGCGAAGATGACGGCGTTGTGGTTGAGGCCGGTAAAGCGCTGACGACTTATCCCGATCCGATCGGCGGCATCAAGGCGGCGATTAAGATTTTGGATTTTGAAAAGTTGAAGGAAGTCAATGTTGTTTCGTTGTCAACGACGCTTTCCACCAATACGATTTTGGAAAACAAAGGTTTTCCCGTCGCTTTGATTATGGTCGGCGAATACCAAATCCCCGACATTTTGCCGGCGCAGATGTATTGTATCGTTGACGGCGGCCACGACAGCAACGGGGAAGAACTCAATCCCTTGGATGTTGAATCGGTTCGGTTATTTGCCGAAAAATACAAAGACAAAGTCGCGGCCTTTGCCGTTTCGTCTCTTTTCAGTATGCGAAATGCCGACCACGAGCTTCGCGTGAAAAAGGAAATATTGGAACTGACAGGCCTTCCTGTTGTTTGTGGCCATGAACTGTCTCAAGATCTCGGCGCTTACGAGCGCGCCGTGACGGCCTTTTTAAACGCTCAGCTGATTCCGATTACATACAGCTTTACCAAATCCATTGTCACCGAAATGGAAGAAATCGGAATGAACGCGACACTTTTGATGCTTAAATGCGACGGGTCGGCCGTCAGCATCGAAGAAGCGCTTGAAAAACCGATTGAAACGATTTTCTCGGGACCGGCTGCCAGTTTGATGGGCGCCGCCTATTTGTCGGGATTGAAAACGTGCGCGATGATTGATATCGGCGGCACCAGTACGGATGTCGCGCTTTTAATGGACGGTCTGCCCGAGATGGATGAATCCGGCGCCGTTGTCGGCGGCTGGTCGACGCGCGTCAAAGCCGTTCGAATGGAAACCGTTGCGACCGGCGGCGACAGTCACGTTTATACAACCGATGACCCGAATCAGCGAATCTATTTGGGTCCTTTGCGCGTCATGCCGCTTTGCCGCGCCGCCGTCCTCTATCCGGGCTTTTTGGACAAACTGAAGGCAACCAAGCTGCCGCCGCGTAAATACATCTCCCAATACATCCTTCCTTCCGTTTTCTATATCAAAACGGATTTCCCGCCGATTGAGATGACGCGTCTGGAAGAGTTAATTTACGACATTATCGATTCGGATGCACCCGTTTCTTGGAGCGACATGTTTGAAAGGCTGGATAAAAAAATGCCGATGTCATCCGTTTTGGAAGCGCTTGTCAAAAAACGTTTGATTCAACCGATTGGCTTTACGCCGACGGATGCGCTCCACATTTTAGGCGAATACAGCGAGTGGAAGGCGGAAGCGTCTGTTATCGGCGCTCAAAAAGTCGACAGGCTGACGCATATGACCCCTGAGGAGTTTGCGCTTTACACGAAACGCCGCGTTGCTGAAAACATGTCGGCGAGCTTGATTGAGTATTTGGTTCCCGGAATTTCCAAAAGGGATGTTGAAAAAGTCCTGTCGGGTCGGTATCACACAAAATTCGCCGTCTCCATTCCGATTGTATTAATCGGCGGCCCTTCCAAAGCCTATGCTGAGGAAATCGGCAAACTGATTCAGGGCGAAATCTTAACGCCCAAGTTTTCCGATGTCGGAAACGCGGTCGGCTCTCTTGTCGGCCAAGGCGTATACAGAACGGAACTCTTAATCAAGAAAAGCGTTCGCAAAGAAAACGAACTGGAAATAACGGAATACATGCTGTTCCACGAAGGCAAACGAATCACATACGCGGTTTATCAGGAAGCCGTCGATGAAGCCATCAGAATCGGCAATGAAACCGTCATGTCCAAAATGCGAAAGACCGGCTTAGAAGAGCATCAAATCAACATCTCATTCACGTCAAAAGACCTGAAGGCCGGCTCAGACACCGCCTATGAAACAAAACTGATTTTCGTCGGCGTTGGAACGTCTCGCTATGACTCGGAGACCGACAAGATTCCGGATTTCGTGAAGTTCATCAACCCCGAAAAGAGCAAACGCGCCTGATGAGCAAATCCATATCTTTAATCAAGAAGGACACATCTCCTTTTTGGTTTTAGTTTTGGTTTTAGTTTTGGTATTATCTGTCAAATAGGGCATATTCAGGGCACATTCAAGGCACATTCAGGGCACATTCAGGGCACATTCAGGGCACATTCAGAGCACATTCAGAGCACATTCAGGAGGATTCAAAATGGACATCAGATTTGAAACAAAAAATTCATTTTACGTTTCCGGTTACCCGACAGAAACAACGGAAGCGTCTCTTGAAAAAGACTGCGCGATTCTCAGAGAGAAGTACGAGAGCAAACTGAGGTCTGTTTCAAACCGCTTCTTTTTCGCTTCATATATGTCAAAAGACGGCGCCCCCGTTTTGCCGATGACAGACGGCGGCGTTATGATTTATCTTTTCGGCGTTGAAGCGGGAAGTCAAACCCCCGTGACCGAAGGCGCAACCTGTATAGCGATACCCGCCGCTCGTTTCGCTGTTGCCGCCGTACCGAAAGGCGCGCCGATATTAGCGGCGTGGCATGAATTTTTTGAAAAAGGAATACCGGAAATCGGCGCTGAGATTGACATGAATTACATGTTTTATTTTGAGGCGTTTGACGAAAACGGCGCTTGCGAGTTGTGGATTCCGGTCAAATGAAACTTGACTTTGTATAAGGAAAAGGAAAGGCAAAAACCGACCTTGTATATGGAAGGGGAAAGGCAATAAGCCTGCCTTGTATAAGGAAAGGGAAAGGCAATAAGCCGACCTTGTATATGGAAAGGGAGATTGGACGAATCGTTTAATCAAACAATCAAACCTTACGGTTTCTTGTTGTGCAAAAGAACGCGGAAAAGAGATGCATCTCTCGGGTTTTAATTCTAAAAAAAGGAAGACGGGCGCCGAAGCGCCCAAAAAGGTAAACACAATATTTCGTTTTTAGTCAAAAGGTAAAATGAGACCGGCGCCGACAGGCGCAGGCCTCTGTTTTGCCTTGTTTTTTAATGTGAAGTTTTTGTCAGCGTCGCTTAGAGCGGGAACTTGTAGCCGACTTCGTTCAAGACAATAGCCATTGCCGTGTAGAAGGCGAGAAGACCGAGGACGACACACAAAACGCCGGCAACCATTGCGAGACCGCCGATCATTGCGTTAACGCCGGAGATGACGAGAACGATTGTCAAAAGACCGAGGACGCCGATTAAGGCTTTTGCCTTTAATTTAATGACACCGAGTGTCAATGCGAAGGCAAGGAGAGCCCATACGATCAAGTAGAGACCGGTGGCCATACCGCCTGATCCTGTCAAAAGGATGTAGGCAAAGCTGAGCCAGAATGAACCAAAGCCGCAGAATGCAACGAGGTCAAAGGTGCTGCCTTTCTTGAATGCCATTAAACCGGCACAGAACTGAGCGATACCGCCGACAAAGATGGCCATTGCGATAAGGGGGATGGCATCTTCGGCTAATCCTAAATTAACGAACGCTAAGACTAATGTTGACAAACTGAATCCGGTCAAACCGAGTGCGCCCGGTGTTGCCCAAGAGTCAGAAATTTTAACCACTTGTTCAGACATAATTATAATCCTCCAAAATTATCAAAACAACGTTTTGAATACTTTTACAATAATTTATAATTAATCACACATAACTAAAAGGTAAGAACGCGCACAAGAAAGACAAGAAATTGATTTCCTGCATGCATGGTAATCTATACCTATCAGCAAAAAGGTAAAGTGTTCAGCCTATTTATAAATCTTTCAGTATAATGGGCGGGGAAACGAAGCGCCGCCCACATCCGTTTTTTGAAATAATCATTACGCCGAAAAATCCGTAAAAAATGTCAACGAATAACGAATGTTATTCACAAAAACGAAGTTTATATCGACAATTGACTATGGAAAAAATGAAGTGCGCGGAAACAGGGCAAAATAATGAAAAAAAATCAAAAAAAATCAAAAAAAAAGCGTCAAAAATGAACAAAAAGAATCAAAACTAATCAAAAACAATCAAAAATTCAAAAATTTTTTCAGCATCAGCTGAACTCTTTTCCGCGCCCGCCCTCTGAAAATTTCAGTTATCTGTTTTCCAAAAACCATATTAAAAATAATTTTTTCCCGTCAAGAAAAAATGTGAAAATTAAATTGTGCCGCACCATACAAAACGCCCGCCCGCTTTCGCTTTACATCTTGCCTGTCCGCCTGCGTCCGCCCGCTCTTTTGGCGGCCTGCGTTCGGTCGCGCGCCCGCCCGCCCGTCTGCCTGCCCGTAGGCCTGCCCGTCTGTCCATCCGTTTTCGTTTTGTCGCTTATCTGTCCGCCTGCTCATCTGCCCGCCTGCTCATCTGCCTGCCTGCTTGCCTGTCTGCCTCTGTCCTGCCCTTGATTGCCCTTGCCACCTGCAATCTGCCACCTGCAATCTGCCACCTGCAATCTGCCACCTGCAATCTGCCACCTGCAATCTGCCACCTGCAATCTGCCACCTGCAATCTGCCACTGCCAACAGCACTTTCCACATTCATCTGCTTTTTTTTGTAACAGCCGTTCGCTTCGCGAACGTGGCACAGCTACCGCCACTGCTGCCACCGCTCCTCCTCTGTCCATCTTTGCTTATCCTTGCTTGCTTCTGCCTGCTCGCCTACTCACCTGCCTGCCTGCTTGCCTGTTCGCTCGCCTGCCTGCCTGCTTGCCTGTTCGCTCGCCTGCCTTCTCACCTGCACCCGCTCACTCACACTTGCGTATCCTGCCGCACACTCGTACAGACCGCTGAAAAATCGAATTCGCCGACCAAAAAATTATGCCGTCGCGGGTATCAAAATCAATCAAAATCAATCAAAATCAATCAAAATCAATCAAAATCGTCCCGTCCGGATTCGAACGGATTTTAGATCGTATCGTTTTTAAAAAATAAAAGATGAGAAACGGTTGTTTCTCATTTTCATTACATCGGAAGCTTGTAACCGTTTTCGTTCAACACGATGGCGATTGCCGCATAAAACGCGGACACGCCCAAAACGAAGGCACAGACGCCGGCGGCAAGACCGATTGCGGGCACCGCGACAAAGTGGGACGCGGCGGTGACGAAGAATGTCAAAACCAAAAGGGCGAAAATGACAATCAGAGCTTTGACACCCATCTTCAGTGTACCGAAGAACAGGCCCAGACCAAGGATACCCCAGAGAACAAGGTAGAGGCCAAGCGACAAATCACTCGCAGCCGCGGCGCCGAACGGCGCGATTAAGATGTAGGCGAAACTGAGCCAAAAGGCGCCGAAGCACGTAAAAGCAACGGTTTCAAACGTGTTTCCTTTTTTCCATGCAAGCATTCCGGCAAGCATTTGAACCAAACCGCCGACAAAAATCGCCATCGCGATCACAGCCAAATTCTCGCCAAAAATTCCCATATTGTAAAAACTCAGCAACAGCGTTGCAAGCGAAAATCCTGTCAATCCGAGAGCGCCCGGATTACCGGTCGTGTCCGCAATTTTTATAGTTTGTTCATTCATATATTTAACCTTTCATTTTTTATATAATTGTTAAAATACAATAGCCTGTCTGCCTACTCCGACAGACGGTTCCTGTGGAAACGAATTCACCCTTTAAAAGCCTTTTCGCCCGTCAAATTTTTGAAAACAAATAGTGAGAGAGGTCCTATTTTTAAAAACGGCAGCAGAAGTTATCGGTATCGGGTTCATTGATTGACGTGAAAAAGGAGCGAATGCCATTTTTATAATCGACAGACAACAAAAAATGTAGAGGAGAGTGGGAAAACAGAGGAAGAGGAAACAGAGGAAGAGGAAACAGAGGAAGGAAAAGCAAGGAGCGGCAGAAAAAACCGGCAGCAAATATAGACAACAATACAGGTAGCGCAAACGGCAGCAGTGGCGGTGGCAGCAGTGGCGGTGGCAGTAGTGGCGGTAGCAGCAGTAGCGGTAGCAGTGCCACGTTCGCGAAGCGAACGGCTGTTACAAAAAAAAGCAGATGCATGTACAAAAGAAAAAAGAAAAAAGAAGCTTGGTTTTTTCTGCTTGGTTTTTTCAAAAAAATACTGTTTGCAATTTCTCGTTATATTTTTAGCAGAAAGCTCCATTTTCGGATTTGAGCGCTGCTTCGCATCGCCCAAATCCGAAAATGGAGGTCGGCTTGTGTGGTTTTTTGTTTTTATTGATTCAAGGCGTTCGTTTTCACTCAGATGCAAAGCTACTCGTTTTCATTGAGTCAGCAGCAGTGGCGGTAGCAGCAATGGCGGTAGCAGCAGTGGCGGTGGCAGTGCCCCGTTCGCGAAGCGAACGGCTGTTACAAAAAAAAGCTGATGCATATAGAAAGTGCTATAAGGTAGCAATACAGGCGGCAAATACAGACAACAAAGCAAAGGAAGAGAAAACAAAAGAAGAGAAAACAAAAGAAGAGAAAACAAAAGAAGAAAAAAACAAGAAGAGAAACAAAGTCAATAAAAAAAAATGGCAAGAGAATGAGAGGAAACTCTTGCCAAATGTTTTTTTTAGTTTGATGCTTAAAGGGCGTAGTTTTCCTTGAACTGGAAAACAGCGACTTCTGCATTGTATTTTTCCAAGCACTGGTCGACGAATTTGGCTTTCTCAGCGGGGAGTGCTGCCAAGTCCTTCTTAACTGCATTGAGGGCATTCTGTTCGAATTTGGTAAGAACGAGTTTGCCGCCCTTGACACCTTCGTCGAGGATTGCGCAGCAGGTTTCTGCGGCTGCCTTGGAACGGAGGTATGTGTCGTTGCCGTTCTTTGCGATTGCTTCGCCGACGCGGAATGCGTTGTCGTATGCAAGCACATAGCCCTGGGGGTCTCTGTATTTGTCAGAGAGGGTGAGGAGGTCACGGAGTAATTTCTCGTTGCCTGTTCTCAGTGCGGTGTTCATCAATGCACAGTCGTATGCAAGGGATTCGACCCAGCACTGGACGGTTGTACCACCGAATTCGCCGTGGTATTCGACGGATTCGTTGGACCACATGTCACAAACCTGCATTGTCAAGTTGCCCATGATGTCGGAGTGAGCACAGGTGGAGGATTTACCTTCTTGTGTGATCGGGATACCGGCAATGGATTTGATGATTGAGTTTTCGTAACCGCAGTCTTTACCCGGGCCGGTTGCGCCGGATTCGTATGCTGCAAGGGTTCTTGCGGCGGAGATACAGCGGGCAACGATGGCTGTTGTGTGGGCGAGGTTCTTGTCGAGGAGACCGCCGGCAATGAACATTGCGGTGTTGGCCTGGGCACAGTCTGTGTCACCGGCTGCAACGATTTTGTTCTTCTTGGCGATGTTGACGATGTTCTGCCAAACGAATTCCATGTCGCTTGTACCGAGGACACCGATACCGAAGAGGATACCTGCTGTGTCGTCACGGATGATTGCGTAGTCGAAGACTTCCTTGCCGCCCATTGTTTCAATGGACAAAAGGTCAGCGCCCTGTGCGGCACACTGGTCAAAGGCTTCGAGCATGGTGTCGTTCTTCTTTCCGCGGAGGGCGAGGAGGTCTCTGTCTTCACGGATGTCACCGATTGTGTGTCTGAGAGCACATTTCACGCCGTATTCTTCGTGGAATTCTTCCATGATGGTTTTCTGTGCGTGTGCAACAGCTGCGCCCCAGGAGGGGTTGTTGGACATCTGCTGAACGTGCTCGGATTCCAAACAGACAGCGGGGGCACCGATCTGGACGATTCTGCCCATTGCGTCTCTTGTAATTCTTTCGTATTCTTTAACGAGTGCTTCTTTGGAAACACCGGCCTGCGGTCTGGGAGCGTAGTTCAATTCGGGAATTGTGAGTCCTGCGCCGATTTCGAGGCCTAAACCTGCTTTAACCGGGAATTTTGCTCTGCCGAAGGTCATTTCATCTGCATTTGCATATGCCATCTTTGTGTATCTGGTAACTGTCATTTTGCTGCCTCCTTAGTGGGTGTGGAATTCATTTCTCAGCTTTGCAATGTCTGCGCCGTTCTTCAAAATGAAGTTCGCGAATTTCGGAGCGACTGCTGCGTCTTCACCGTAAACACCGAGGCTGTAGGTCTCAACGAAGTCCTGGTTAACAGCGCCGCCGCCACATGCGAACGGAACTTTGATGCCTTTTTCGATGAGTTTGTCGTTGACTTCCTTGAATGCGTACATTGTGGTGGTCATCAAAGCTGTACCTGTCACCATGACGGGTTTGTTTTTGACGACTGCGTCAACAACTTCGTTAACCGGAACGTCACGGCCAAGGTCGACAACTTCAAATCCGTCTGCTCTGAGGAGAGCGGCGACGATTGTCTTGCCGATGTCGTGAACGTCGCCTTCTGCAACGTGGCAAACGACAAGTCCCTTTGCTTTCGGAGCTGTGGTGGACTTGGATTTACAGTAGTCTATACCTTCGAGCATGGCGTCAGCTGACATCATGACGTTGGGGAGGAAAATGATACCCTGGTCATATAAGTTGGAGACAACGGCCATTCCGGGGAGGAGGGCTTCGTCGATTAATTTGATCGGGTCTTTGCCGGCTTTAATGCAGCCGTCGAGTGCTGCAATGACATCGTCTTCTTCACCTTCGTAAATTGCGACGGCCACTGCTTTATAGAGTTCATCTTTCGGATAAAGTTGCTTTGCTGCTTCGTCCGGGGTCACGGCTTTTTCCATGGCCACATTATATCTTGTAAGAATTGCTGTAATATCTTCTTTCTTCAAGTCTAACATATTAGATTCTCCGTTTCGATCTGTAATTTAAAGGAGATGTAAAACAACCGTTTATTTTGCGTTAACAAACATTTTGTGTTAACAAACGTTTTGTGTTAACAAACATTTTCCTCGAACTGCATAACGTTTTAAAGGCTTTTCAACACACACACGAAACTTTCCTTTGAAACCACACATTTTTTTCAAAATACACAAACTTTTCGAGAAATTAATTATCGTTATTTTGATCAATCAGGCTCAAAAATTTTGAACAGTCATGATTTTTTTTTAACGAGTTGTCTTATTCCATCTCCTCAGTCACGAACCATACGTGTATAAAGACACAAAAGGATATTTGCGTCTTTCACAAGTACCCTATTCGTCAAATGTCTATATACATTAACCCCCTCTTTTTTTTTTGAATCGAATTTTCTCCGAATCAAATGAAATAAGAAAAGCAAAACAAATTTATTTGAAACTAAGCCAACCAAATTTCATTTTAAATTTTATTATGTTCAATGCCTGATTGATTTCAAAATTGCCGGAAAATAAAAAAAAGAGACGACGAACAAAATTTTGATAGCTTGAATGAATAAGGAATTATTGTCGCAATAATTTTGATTCAAACATAACTAAAATTAGTGACCAATTATAACAAGAGGAAAAAAACAGATAAATGACAAAAAGGGATGCCGAGGGTTAGATATTTATATCCGGGTACAGCGGCGTTTGATTCCAAACAGGCAAAAATGTAACCGGGATATAAATTAGAAACAAATTATAAATTAGTAAGCAACTTATAATAGAATGGCAAAATGAGAAAAATCTGACAATCAGATACTTACAGTCGCTCGCCTAATAATTATATATCATTCAATTGTATATATCATAATTGCATATTTTCGATTATGTACCTTAGAATTGCATATCTTTTATCGTAAACAATGTGTAAATTGAATAATAAAACCACAGTATATATTATAGGTGTATGAGAGAAAGGCAGAAATTTTGGCAATAAATTATCCCAATAACGAATTAGTTCCAGAACAGATTGTTTCTGCAACGGATTGTTGCAACAACAGATTGTTGCAACAGCAAATTGTTTCAACAACAAATTGTTGCAACAACAGATTGTTTCAACAACAGATTGTTGCAACAACAGATTGTTTCAACAATAAATTCATCCCGCTGTGAAACAAGCTAAAATAAAGCGGATAAAGAATAAAGCGGAAAAAATAAAGCAGAAAAGAATAGATCGGAAAAGAACAAAGCGAAAAAGAACAAAGCGAAAAAGAATAGAGTAGAAAGAAATAAAACGGAAAAATTAAATTCCTTTTCCGATTTCACTCTTTCTGAGCCAGTCAATATCCGACTGATAAAGCTCTCTTAAATCTTTCAAACCGAGTTTCAGCATCGCGACGCGGCTGACGCCAAGACCCCACGCCAAAACGGGTTCCGTGATTCCGAGAGGTGCGGTCACTTCTTTTCTGAAGATGCCGGCGCCGCCGAGTTCGACCCATCCCAAACCGTCAACCCAAACCTCGGGCTCAACGCTCGGTTCCGTGTACGGGAAATAGCCCGGGCGGAAACGGACTTCTTCAAAACCCATCCGGCTGTAAAACTCTTTCAGGCAGCCGAGAAGATTGGCAAAGCTCATGTCCTTGTCCATGACAATGCCTTCCAGCTGCTCAAATTCAGGCGTGTGCGTCGGGTCAATGGTCTCGCGGCGGTAAGCGCGGTCAATACAAAAAGCCTTCACCGGCCCTGTCGGATTGTCCGCCAAATATTTGATGGTCACTGAAGTTGTGTGCGTTCGAAGAACATTTTTTTCCGATATTTCCGAACTCCAAATGCCGCCCCAACCGACAGACCCCGTGTCACCGCCGTTTTCATGAACATTGCGAATTTTATCCGCGTATTTTTCAGGCAGCTCAGAGCGTGTGTCCAAATGGAAAGTGTCTTGCATTTCTCTGGCGGGATGGTCCTGCGGCTGGAAAAGCGCATCGAAATTCCAAAAAGAAGATTGAACGATATCGCCTTTGATTTCAGAAAAACCCATTTCCAAAAAGATTTGGCGCATCCGGTCTATCAAACGCTGATACGGGTGAATTTTGGCGCCGTAAATCGGCCGCGCGGGTTTTTGAACTTTGTAAGGGCGGTAGTACTTATTTTCCCAATCGCCGCTTTGCAAAAGCTCGGGCGTGATTTGGGTGATTTCTTCAGCAATCGTAATGCCTTTGGCAGCATAAGACTCACCGGCGGCGGTAATCATGATTTTGCGTTCTGTGTACTCTTCTTTTTCCAAGAGCTTTCGCTTAATCAAATCGGAAATAACATTATCGGAAGCAACTTCAGCCGGCAATTCAAAAACAGGGTCAAACGTGTTGTTTTCCAGCGCGTTTTCGTAAAGGTCGCTGAGAATTTTTTCATCGCGCCCCTTCGGCGCGTCGCCGGCCGGGATTAAAACGCCGTCTTCGATTTTCGCCCATTTCTTTTTCAGCAGCCAGCCGGTCGCGATACCGACGATGTGAGGCGGGAATGTTTTTCGAATGTGTTCAAGAGACGTTGCGTCTTTGATGCTGTTGATAATTTGCCTCTCCGGCAAACCGTCTTCAGCGTATTGTTTTCCTTCGCCCGATAAACCGTAAAGTTCAAAAGACTCTTCAATGACTTTCGCCAAGCCCTTTTCTTCCAATAAAAAGGCGGCCTGTAAGGATGCGTCGCCGTTTAAATCCGAGATTTCGATAATCTCTTTCAATCCGGCCGTTTCGAGCTCATTCAAAGCCAAAAGAACCTTTTTTTCATTATTCGTTAAATTGTAATCCGTCATTTCAAAACACCAAAAAACGAGCTGAAACGCCCATCGTCAATTTTACCTGTTAGAATGGAATTCATCTTTTATATTTCCTCTGTTTTGAACATTTCCGCTGTTTTGAATAATTCCTCTTTGAATTCCCTGTTCATTTTTCATTTGCGCCGTTCAATTGCGCCGTTCAATTGCGCCGTTCAATTGCGCCGTCCAATTGCGCTGTTCATTTGCGCCGGTAATCGATACCGAAAAGAGGTAATTTATCGTAAGCTTCTTCCCGTTTCTTTTGATGATCAATCAAAAAGGCTTCCATTTTGCCGGCCGCTTTCTTTTTACATTCGCCGCACAAAATGTTCCCGCTTGAACAATCCACCCTGATCTGAAGCAATTCTTCATCGTCATCCGCCAAATGGAAGAAATATAATTCATAAACGGAACACTTGTCAAAGTCGCCGCCGTTTTTTCGCTGCTCTTCCGCCGATTCACAGCCCCCGGTCTTTGCTTTCATGATTTTCTTGACCGCCGATTTCGGGTCCTCGGAAAGCGCGATGTTGCTGTCAGGAATGCTGCTGGACATTTTGCCGCCCGTCAGCCCGCTCATAAAGCGGTGGTAAGTAGAAGCAGGCATGATAAACGCGTAACCGCCGTGAGCAAGCTCCGCATTTTTGACGATTTCTTCCAATTCGTTTTCACTGATGTCGCCGAAAATATCAAGATGCTCTTTTGAAAGTTTTGTTAAAACGCCGGCGCCGCCGACTCCGCTGCCGGTTCCGCCGCCACCGCCGCCGACCCCGCCGCCGAATACGCCGCGAATATTTTGTTCAATCGTTTTTAATGCCCCTTCCGGCGCTCCTTTTCCGCGAACGCTCCAATAAGGGAGGCCTGTCTTTTGGTCGGCGCGGCGCTCGATGAGGAACATGTTCATTTTGGAAGCGACGTCGCGCGTCAGGCGGATGTGGGGGTCTTGGTCGGCGCCGACCGGAACGACAACGGGGACCGGGCCTTCATAAACCGAAAGCTGGGAGTGCAAAATGTCGGCGCCCTGCGTCAAAACGCTGATCATATGCGCCAAATGCGTCTCGCCTGAAAAACCGTAAATGGCAGCCATGTCTGAAAAATTGACTTTCGTTCCGATTTCAAAGGCCAAATCCTTCACCGGCTGGCATTCCGATTGGAAATAAAGGCGGGCGTTTTCCGGCTGAAGCCCGAGCGCGATAAGACTTATTATATATTCTTCAACGCCGATTCGTTTACACTCTTCCCATGTTAATTCGCGAACGGCGTGCGCTTCGCGGTCAGCCATCCCGACAACCGCGACCGCTCCTTGCTGTTGGTACCAAACAATTTGGTCCATCACCATTTTGTGACCGAAATGAGCCTTGCCTGTCGGCATAAATCCGTCAAGAACGACAAAAGGCTGACGGCGTTTCATCGCGTCCGTAATCTTTTCATAGCCGCGGTGGCCGAAAATGAGCCCTCGCCTCATATATTTGTGCGGGCAGGGAATCTCGTCCAGCACATCGGAAAACGGAGAAATGCCAAACTCTTCAAACAGTTTTGAATAATCGCTGATTTCAGACGACTTCCACGGGTCCAGTTTTTGCGCCATAAAGAATCACTGACATACTAATAACAAATAATAAAAGATAATAAAAGAATTTGATAAGTCATTGAAATTAAGAGGTTAAAAAATTTAATTTTTGATTTCTCTTGAATCATTATTCTCATTCTTATTTATTTCTGTTTCTGTATTTTTTGAAGACGGCAGAAACAAAAGGGGAGAATAGAAGCAAAAGGAGAAGCATAGAAGCAAAAGAAGAGCAAAGAAGCAAAAAGAGGAGCAAAGAAGCAAAAGAAGAACAAAGAAGCAAAAGAAGAGCAAAGAAACAAAAGAAGAGCAAAGAAACAAAAAGAGAATAAAAGAAACAAAAAGGGTTAATCAATAGCGAGGGATGGATTCGAACCATCGGTCTACGGGTTATGAGCCCGTCGGGATCTCCTGGCTACCCCACCTCGCTTCTTGAAAACAAAATCGGCTTAAAACCGTTTCAATTGAATCGGTCATTAGAAAGCAGGTTAACAAATGATTTCTTTTATTTATAGCTTTAGGTTGAAAGCGAAGCCTTAAGAAATAAATCTTTAAATATTGTAATGAAGTGTTATAGGGTACGCGAAAATTATTATTTGAACTGACTCATGATTATTTTACTTATCAGGTGAATCAATGCCACACAGATGTACAAAATGCGGTTCGGTTTTTGGTGACGGCGACTCTGTCATATTGACCGGCTGTCCGGAATGCAAATGGAATAAATTCTTTTATGTCAGAAACGAAGAGGCCGGCACCGGCGCGGCCATGACCGAGATTGTCACGGAAGAAAAACCCGATAGCTGGAACATTGAAGAACGGGTCAAAGAAAAAGAAGTCAAATCCATTGACAGCGTTTTGGAAGACATAGACCGCGCCTTAGAGTCTGATGAGGTCAATAAAAAAGACTTGGACACCGACCGTGTCGACTCCATTCGTATTTTGGACACAGGCTCCTATGAACTCAATTTGTGTTCCATTATGAACAAAGAAGAAATCGTTGTCGGCATCAAAGAAGAAGGACAATACGCCATTGACTTGCCCACGATTCTTCAGCAGTCCAACAAGTCGTCGTCAAAGAAGAAAAAGAAATGACATTATCTGTCATTTCTAAAACAATTATTACATTATCGCATCGACAATTTTATCGATAATTGATGAATTTTTGGTATTCTTCGAAGATTTGGAAAAAGAAATTCGACGTTTATTGTTTCTTTGAATTTTTGACCGCAATCACACCCATGTGATCGGCATGGAACGGCGCCAAATCCACTGTCCTCAAAACCTTAAACGAAACATCGTCGCTCTTCTCAAGAATCTTAATTTCCTCGCCGAAAATCTTTTTCGGGTTTTTGGCGACATCAATGCTTCTGGCTTTTAAAGATAAAATCAAATAGCCGCCGTCTTTTAAGAAGTAAGCCGCGTTCCGGCAGGCGATTTCCGCCTGATTGGCTTGCGCGACATCCTGAAAAATCACATCAACGGGCTCGACGATCGGGAAATAAAGTTCCGGCCGGGACGCGTCGGAAAAGATGGGAATGATGTTGCTGCGCTTTTCGGCAAGCATCACGAGGCTGCGCATCGGCTTTTCTGAGAATTCGACGGCGTAAACGACGCCGTTGCCGCCATCGGCTAAAATGTCAGAGACGTAACTGACCGTTGTTCCCGACGCGGCGCCTAAATAGAGGACGCGGGAATCGGAGCGAAGGGGAACAGGGAGGCGTTTTTGATACAAAGCGCCGAGTTTGCTTCGTTTCGGGTCCCATGAGCGGTATTCCGTGCCGTCGTCGGTGATGAGCGTTTTTTCGCCGTAAACGGAAATTCCGGGGGCGGCGTTTTTTGTGTAAATCTGAAACTTGCCTTTCGCGCGGCCTTCGTAAACGCCGCTTGAATATTGTGTTAAAAGGGAGCCGGTCTTTTCAGTCGCTTCGGTCGCCTTGTTCACTTTGTTCGCTTCGGTCTCCTTGTTCACTTTGTTCGTTTCGGTCGCTTTGGTCATTTCGGCCCCTCCGCTTTTTGACAGGAAACGTTTTGTTTGATTTTGACGGCTTTGAGATTGAAATCGGATTCGATTTCAGGCTTAAAAACGCCGGAATAGTAATCCGTCCGCGCCGCCAGACTGATTGCGGACGCGAAAGCTCTGGCAATTTTTCCGCGCGCCTTAAACGGCGCTGTATTCAAGACAGGGTGGCTGAAAATAATACCGTGTTTCGGAGACGGCGCATTGGCGCGCAGGTGTTTGACCATCGCTTTTTCGGCGCCCATCACCTGAATGCTGCCGGAAGGCATCGCCGCTAAGTTTTTTAAACCGCCGGCCATACTGAGCAGGCGCGCGCCCAAAACGACGCCGGCGACTTGAGATAAATTCGGCGCCGTTTCTTTCATTTTGTCAGAAATAAATAACTCAACGGCCGCTTTTCGTTCATAAAGAGATAAAATGTCGCCCGCAAATCCCTGAAGCATACGAAGGTCCTCTTCATTGGCAGGCGCGCCCATCAAAGACTGAGATGCCGATTCGGGAATTTCAGAAACGAAGCGGACATAAGCGTCGCCCGGCAAATCCAATTCGGGATAATAAACGCTGTACCATTCCGTCAGCCGTTCCGTTAAATGATTGATCGTTTCATTCAAATCGTTGAGCGCTTCCACCGAATGGGTGACCTTTTTGTCTTCGGAAAGCGCGGCGGAAAGCTGTTTTCGCGCAGAGCGAATGGCAACGTTACGAAGAAGAGAGAGATATTCGGAATCGGAGTCCGCCAACCCCGCATCCGACGCAAGCTTTCTGTAATCCGGTTTTTCAGGTACGGCAGACGGTTTTAAAAAGGAAACCGCTTGAATATTTGGAATATTTGGATTATTTCGAATACTCTGAATATTTCGAATATTGGCGGACGCTTCGGGGGATAAAGCGGATGAAACGGCAATGAAATCATCCGCCAAAAAGTCAGGGTCTGCCGTGTCATGTTTTCTGGGTTTGGCAGAAAAGCCGGACTTGGGTTCATAGTCAACGGTACCGAACCACGCTATAAATTGAATACTTTCAGACGATTTCGAGCCGGATGGATTTGAACCGGACGGTTTCGAGCCGGATGGATTTGAACCGGACGGTTTCGGGCCGGACGGTTTCGAGCCGGATGGATTTGAGCCGGACGGTTTCGAACCTGACGGTTTCGAGCCGGATGGATTTGAGCCGGACGGTTTTGAGCCGGACGGTTTCGAGCCGGACGGTTTCGAGCCGGACGGTTTCGAGCCGGACGGTTTCGAGCCGGATGGATTTGAGCCGGACGGTTTCGAGCCGGACGGTTTCGAGCCGGATGGATTTGAGCCGGACGGTTTTGAGCCGGATGGTTTCGAGCCGGACGGATTTGAATCAGACACTGTATTCCGCCCCTGTGTTATTGGCTTTCGTGATCAATACTTCGCTGCCGGCGGGCATTTTCTCTAAAAGGGTTTCACGAATTTCTTCGGATTGTTTTCTGCTTTCTGAGAAACCGTAAATCGCGGGGCCGAACGAGCTGACGCCCGCGCCGTAAAGACCGCTCTTTAACATCAGAGCAGCCGTTTCTTTGACAACGGGGGGCTGAATTTCAACTTCATATTTTTTAAAGCCGAGTTCTTGGATACGGTTGACGGCATTTCCGAGGTCTTCAATATTTTGTTCCACAATCGCCGGGAACATCTGCATTAAAACGATGTGAGAAATCTCGCGGACATCTTCAATCGGAACCGGACAAACGCTTTGGAAGAACGCTTTTTCTGCGTCCCCGCTGATACCGCGAGCGGGCGGAACAGCAACCACGACGTCCCAGTTCGGGAAATCCAAACGAAACATCATATCCGCCGGCGGCGCCGTACTTCGTGACGAAGGTAAAAACCCGTCCTTGTCCGCTGTCTTGTGACCGCAGTCAACAATGAATCCGCCGCTTTCAAAAGCTAAAACGCCGATGCCCGACGTGCCGCCGCGGCGCACGATTTTAGCCAAATCGCGAACACCTTTGCCCAGAGAATATAAATCATTAACGGCTGCCGCAGCCGAAAGAGCGATTTGGGTGCCCGACCCGAGACCGATATGTTGGCGAACGGGAGAGAGAAACTCGAATTCGGCGCCTTCATTTTCAGGCAGCAGCGGCGCTACAATGTCTTGAATGTGTTTGGAAAAAACAGGGTCGCATAATTTTGTATCCGCGCGGCCGCTGCCGAACCGTTCGGTCACGGTCACGGTATCCGATCTTTTGGCGCGGAGATGAATGCCGCCGTCTTCAAGGGATAAACCGACACTGCCGTCGATTCTTCCAAAGCGCCCGTTCATGTCAATTAACGTGACGTGAACGCGGGAAGGCGTTTTAATTTCAAACATGGAATTCACAGTGAATAATGAATAATAAAATTTATAAAACTAATAAAATTTCGGCAAAACCGGAACAATCGCAACGAGGAAACGGCCAAACGCAGGAATTGTTCAGAAATGCGCGCTTAAATATAACCAAAAAACATAGCTCAAATAGTTAAATCTATTGTTTGCAAACTCAGAAATTACAGACATTTACAAAATAACAAAGAATTGTGCCGACAATAAAAAATTCCTACCATAAGACTTTCAGTTTTATGAGATGAAAAACTCTATTCTGTTGCCTGTTGGAAATAAAAAAAAAGAAAAAAAGGAAAAAAAGAAAAAAAAGAAAAAATAAAAAACGCTTTGTTTGAAAGCGTCGGAGGGTGGCTGTGTCAATAGGAATGACAGAGATATCTTAACTTAACAAAAGAGGTCTGAAACTTTTTTGTTGTTACGATACGATGTAAAAGTAATACATAGTATAATAAGTTTGTTCTTGGTTAAGACTGCAACTCAGGCGAAATCTTCCATTTCAGGATTGATTCAATCAGGATTAGATTCAATCGGGATTATAATTCAATCAGGATTAGATTCAATCAGGATTAGATTCAATCAGGATTGATTCAATCGGCATTATGCCGATTCTCCATGCCGCGAATGCTTTGCCGGCACACGCGTGACGTAAAAGTAAAATGGGTATCATGACCCGGATTTCGGGTCTTTTTGTTTACCGCATTTTACTTTTCCTTTTTCAGAAACTTCTTTTTCGGCGCTTTCTTTTCAGCGGTCTCGTTTTTGGAGCCATCCTTCTTGGATGTATCCGCTTTTTCGGTTGCCGCCTCGGGCGCGTTTTCATCATGGTCGCCGTAAAACTCGCCGGCGAGCTTGTCATAAAGTTCGTCGTCGGAGTTGTCATTAAACTTGCTGATAAGCTTGTCATAAAGCTCGTCATCGAATTTGCCGTCAAGCGTGTCATAGAGTTCGTCATCGAACTTGTCAAAGACGCACGCCGCTTTGTCCGGCGATTCGGAACCGGTGATCAATTCTTCTTCGTCTATGATATCGTCTTCGGGATGAACGGTGTCGGGGGTGGATGTATCGATGTCTTGGACCAAACCCGTTAATTCTTCAGAGAATTGTTCAACCAAATGCTCCTCGAAGTGGCCGGCGGAGCTTTGTTCATGGTCGCGGTCCAAATCCACGTAAACATAAGAACCTTCGTGGAAGTCATAGTCGTCGCAATAATCGCCTTGGCGCTTGCCGCAGTAAGCGTCATGAAGCGTCTGGTCGCACGGCGGAATATTGATGTTATAAGCCGCTCTCGCAATCACGTGGCCGGCAACGGGCGCCGTCATGATGAGGAAAATGCCGATTGCGATTGCTTTGAATCCAAAAGGCGTAAAACCTTCCTGAATCAAAATGCCGAGAAGGACGAAAAAAGCGCCGGTTGTCGCGATTTTCGTTGTGGCGTGAAGCCTGTTGTAAACATCGGGTAGGCGGATTAAGCCAATCATTCCAATCAAAAGGTCAACGGCGCCGAAGAGAATGAAGAAGTAACTGACGTAAAGGCGAATGGTTGCGAAATCCAGCCAAGCGAGCAAAGATTCCGACATCAAATCACTTCTCCTTTGTCAATGTATTTCGCCATTGCCAAAGTACCGATGAAAGAAATCAAAGCGAGCAAAAGAGCAATATTGATCAGGAACTCCGACTGCTGTGAAAAAGCGTAAATCGCGAAAATCACGACCAACGTATTGCCGATGGCGTCTGACGCCGCGACGCGGTCCATAACCGTCGGGCCGACGAAAACCCTGTAAACCGCCAAGAACAAAGCAATGGTTGAGATTGTCAAAGCAATATTTGTCACCGTCACGAGCCCGATCATTCAAACGCCTCCAAAACAGGCTGTTCTATGTCATCGCGAATGATGTCACGAACGGCTTTCGGGCTTTCGATGTAAATCGAATGGACGTAATAAATCCCCGGGCCTTTTAATGTCGGATTTTTGACGTGAACGTCCACAATCAAAGTTCCGGGCGTCAGAGAAATGGTGTTGGCCAAAAGCGTCGTTGAAATGCTTCGAGACGTCGTAAACGGATAAGCGATAATGCCCGGGCGGATGTCCAGCTTGGGCTGAAGGATTTTATAAGCCATATAGAAGTTGGCCTTCACAATTTCGCGAATTAAAACATAGAGATAAAAAATCTTTTTCGGGATTTTACGAATGATATCCCGCGTCGTATCCGTGAAAGTGAACATGTCCTTAAACGGATACAAAATCATATACGAAAGGAACACACCGAGCAAGAAATTGCCGATGGAAAAGCCGCCGCTGATCAAGAGCCAAATGAAGCCCATCAGCACGTAAATTGCATATTTCATTGGTCGAATCATCTGGGTGCCCTCTCAAGAACGGTTGTGATATATTCGGTCGGATCAAGGATCTGCGTCGCGATAATATTGGAAATTTCGTAAAGCGGTTCGGGGTAAATGCCCAAAAGAATTACAGTCCCGCACAAAGCAAGAATCGGAAGCACGATTTCAAGAGAAAGGCCGTGCTTTTTCTTTGCCCCGTGCGCCCCTGCATGCGCGTGTGCCCCTGCTTGCGCGTGCGCCTCTGTCTGTGCGTGTGCCCCTGCTTGCGCGTGCGCCTCTGTCTGTGCATGTGCCCCTGCTTGCGCGTGCGCCTCTGTCTCTGCGTGTGCCCCCGCCCCTGCTTGTGCGTGTGCCTCCGCCCCTGCTCCATGCGCCTCTGTTCCATGCGCCTCTGCTCCATGCGCCTCTGCTCCATGCGCCTCTGTCAACGCGTGTGCCTCCGCCAACGCGTGTGCTGCTGCCGCGGCTGCTGCCCTTTCAGCGTCTCTGAGATGGCCTTTGTTTTCACCCCAAAAGACCGCAATCCATGTTCTGAACATGTAAAAGACGGTGACGACAGCCATCACGACCGCGATCAGGAGCGGCAAAAAGAAACCATCGCTGACGGCTGCTTGGAACAAAGCGAATTTGGAAATGAAACCGCCCGTCGGCGGGAAACCGGCAACGGACATCGTGCCGACCAAAAATACCGCGGATAAGAGCGGCAGGACCGTTATCAAGCCCCCCATCTTTCGAAGGTCGCGCGTATGCGTTTCATGAATAATGCCGCCGGCGACCAGGAAAAGCATTGATTTGGCAATGGCGTGGTTCACCAAATACATAATCGCCGCCGTGATCGCGCCGATTGTTCCAAAGGATAATCCAAGCAAAACATAGCCGATCTGAGACACACTGGAATACGCTAAAACGCGCTTCAGGTCCGCTTGTCCCATGGCGGATATCGCCCCGACCGCGATTGTCAGGAGGGCGAAGAACATGAGAATCGGGAGGAAAAAGGTTTTCGCCGGCGCCAAAACCAAGAACAAAACGCGAAGCATGCAATACGCGCCGACCTTAATCATAATACCGCTCAGCATGGCTGAAATAGGCGTCGGCGCTGTCGGGTGAACATCGGGCAGCCAGAAGTGAAGCGGAACAAGCGCCGCTTTGTTGCCGAAAACAACAATAAAGAGAAGCGCTGCGCCGTAAACAACCCACGGAACGGTTCCGGCGTCGTCCAAAACACGAATCTTTGCCGCTATGTCGGCCATGTTCAGTGAGCCGATCGTCGCGTAAATCGTCGCGATGGCCGCCAGCATCAAAAAGGAGCCGAGCATGCCGAGGAGCATGTATTTGTAAGTCGCCTCCAGCTTATGCGAAGTGTCCGTGACGTTTAATGATTCGTTTGCCATAATCAAGCCGGCTGATGCCAAAAACATGATTTCAAAGAAAACGAACAAATTGAACAAATCGCCCGTGACGAAAATACCGAAAATGCCGCCCAGCATCATGAAATAAAGCGGATAATAGCTGTTGCTGAGGGACTTCTTTTCAATGTAATCGAAAGAGTAAATCATGACCCAAAGAGAAATGAACGCGGTCAATAAAACAAGCAGCGCTGACAGCATGTCGGCGGCCAGAACGATGCCGTATTTGCCGAATTCCCCGATATCGTAAACCTGAATGCCTTGTGTGTAAACGGTCCAAAACAGCAAAGCTGAAAGTCCCAAAAGGGCAAGAGAGGCAAGAACGGCCAAAACTTTTTGAAAGGTCGGGCTGCTTTTTATGAAAAGCATAATCGGCGCCATCAAAAGACAGACGGCGACCGGCAAAACAACGGCGTTGCTTTGAAAAAATTCTAATAACCAGTCGGTCATCCGTGGAGCCTCCTGAGTTCATCGACGTCGGTTGTCCCGTACTCTTCACTGATACGGTAAGCCAACGTCAGTAATATGGCTGTGGTCGCGAAGCTGATAACGATGGCTGTCAACACAAGCGCCTGCGTCAGCGGGTCGGAATAATTGACGCTGTCCGCGGCTCCCGTTATGACCGGCGACAAAACGCCGCCTGCAAAATCATCAGCGAAAATGAAACCGGCGTGCTCATTAACGGAGTCCGTCAAAATGGCGACAAGGGGCCCCGTGAAAATGCCGGACGTCACAATCGTTAAGTTAACGGAGTGGCTGATTAAGCAGAATCCGACCACGATTTTCATAATGTCGCGGCGAAGGATCATGTAGACGCCGATTCCGAAAAGGAGAGAAATGGTCAAAGCTGTCAATACTTCAGTCATTGCGCTTCCTCCGTCATTGCGATTCCGCCGCTTTTGCGGTTTACCGTCATTGCGATTCCGCCGCTTTTGCGGTTTACCGTCATTGCAATTCCGCCGCTTTTGCGGTTTTCGCTGCGGTTTTCAGTCATTGCGCTTCCTCCGCTTTTGCGGCTTCCGCTGCTTGTAAAAGCCGCGCCGGCGTTTTCGGTCTTAAATCCACGTCTTCCGTTTCATCGCGGCTGTCGACGTTTTCAGACATCTTGATGATGACGGATTTCGGCTCTTTGACTTTGTCGGAAGCGATGCTTGTAATGATAAACAGCAAGGCGCCGATTACGGTGAAATAAACGCCGATGTCAAACATCATCGCCGATGCCAATTCGAAATGGCCGATGTGTATGCCAAAGACATCAATGTAGAAGAACTGAAATGCGCTTCTGAAATAATTGTAATTGACAAGCATCGGCGCAATGGCTGTCAGAGACGCGAACAGCAGTCCGTAACTTGCCCAAGTCAGCCAATTCGGCCGCAGCCTTGTATTTATGTATTTCATGCCGTAAATGACATACACCAGCGCAATGCCGCAAACGAATAAAACGCCGCCGACGAAACCGCCGCCGGGATAGTTCGCGCCGTTGAGCATCAAGTAAATGGAGAACAGTATGCTGATTAAGAGGACGCCTCTTGAGATTGTTTTCGTTATAATCGAGGTCATTTTCTGTCTCCTTTGTTATCAAGATTTTGAAGGGCTTGGCCGATATGCCGTTCGCCTGAATTTTTGTCCGGCGACTCTGTGTCGCACGGCACATGCCCGAATGCGGGGTTTCCGCCGGTCGGCAGGCCGGGGATCGGGCAGCTCGGGATAAAGACGCCCTGCGCGTTCGTTTCATTTAAAGAGGTCTCGGCATCTGTGTCTTCTTTGTTCGTCGCGAAGCGGCTTTGAATCAAATTGTAGACGGCCAACGCGGCAATCGCGAGAACGGAAATTTCACCCAGCGTGTCATACCCTCTGAAATCGACGACGATGACGTTAACGATGTTGCGGCCGCCCGTGAGTTCAACACCTCTGTCTATGAAATAGTGAGAGAAGGATTCAAACGGCGCCGCCAAATTTGCTCCCATCAGTAAGAAGAATAAAACGGCGCTGCAGCTGAGGGCGATAAGCGCGTTTCTGATTTTGACGTTTCTTCGCTCGGGGCGAACGGCTTCTTTGTTCCAAAGTTTCATGATGACAATCAAAAAGATGATTGTTGTAAGCGTTTCAACACAAAGCTGCGTCATGGCTAAGTCGGGAGCTTTGAGGTACGCGAAAAGCAGCGCGACGAAGAGGCCGCAAGCGGACGCCGCTAAAATCATCGGGATGTATCGCGGCAAAAACGAAGCGCCCCATGCCGTCAAAATAATCAGGAGGAACAAAATAAGCTCAGGTATCGCGATTTTGTAAATCAGGGCGGGTGAGAAAATCGACATTCCCGAAAGGACGGCAAACCCGAGCGGAAGCATGACCATGAAAACGGCGAACACCAGCATCACTTGCAAATATCCGCGCGGCGGCCCTTTTTGAAGCAGGCGGCCGAATGTGGCGCCGAATCTGAACGCGTTATTAACCATTCCGTTGTAAATGTAATTCAAACTGATTTTGGGATACCTTTCATTGAAACGGACTTGCCAACGAGCGATTTTATCATATCCGTTATAAACCAATATGCCGAGGGCGAATGTAATAATCGTCATGAATAGCGCGGGCGTCAACCCGTGCCACAGATAAACGTGCATATGTGCCGCGCCGGGCGCAATGGCGTTCACGGCCGGCTGGACGAAAGCGTCAACAAAAGGCGTCGGAACCAAACCAATCGCGATGATTAAGACCGCCAAAAGAGCCGGCGGCGCCAGCAATACCCACGACGGGTCATGCACATGCTTTGGAACATCGGGGTCGGTTGTTCTTTTTCCCATGAAAATTTTGATGATAAGACGGAAAGAATAAGCGAACGTTAAAACGCCGCCGACGACCGCAAGAACAGGGATTAAGTAGGCGATGCCGCCACCCAGCGCGGTTGCCATGTCAACGGATGTCTCATAAAAGATTTCTTTGCTCAAAAAACCATTAAGCGGCGGGATGCCGGCCATTGCCGCCGCGGCGATGACCATTAAGATAAACGTTATCGGCATCTCTTTTCGCAGGCCGCCCATTTTGCGAATGTCACGCGTATGCAGTTCGTGGGCGACAATGCCGACAAGCAGGAAGAGACAGGCTTTGAACGTCGCATGGTTCAGCAGATGGAAAACGGCAGCAGGGACGCCGAGCGCAGGGTTGGCGTATGTGGTAAACCCAAACATTGCCATGAGATAAGCCAGCTGGCTGATGGTTGAAAACGCGAGAATCGCTTTGAGGTCGGTTTGCCGAAGCGCTAAGAATCCGGCGACGACCATTGTGACCAAACCGAGACAAGAAACGAGGATGAACCAATCAATCGTTCCCGAAAACATCGGATGCAAACGGGCGACGAGAAATACGCCGGCCTTGACCATTGTGGCTGAGTGCAGGAAAGCGCTGACGGGCGTCGGGGCTTCCATGGCGTTCGGCAGCCAAATAAAAAAGGGACCTTGCGCCGATTTGGCGAGAGCCCCAATCATGATGAGAAGAAGCGTGACCGTGAACAACGGGCTGTTTTTAACGGCCGAAATCGCCGCGGGGTTTGTCAGCATTTCGGAAATGCCGTATGTGCCGGTGATGCTGTAAAGGAACATGAAACCGACGAACATGAAAAGGCCGGCGCCGCCTGTAATGAGGAGCGCTTTTGTGGCGCCGTAAATTGATTCTTTGGTTTTTCTGTAATAACCGATAAGAAGGAATGAACTGATGCTCGTCAGCTCCCAAAAGACAAACAGCTGAATCAGGTTGTCGGAAAACGCGACACCGAGCATGGAACCCATGAAGACGAGGAGATACTGATAGTAGCGAACCAGATCTTCGTCTTTTGACAAATATTTAGTGGAATACGCCAGAATCAATATGCCGATAAACGACACGATGGCGCCGAGAAGAACCGCGAGACCGTCGGCGTAAAACGAAATGTTGACGGAAAGCCCCGGAATCCAAGAAACCGCGCCGGCCGGATAATGACCGTCGGCGACGGACGGAATGAGCGAAGCGATAAGAATAAAGCAAACAGCTGCCACTGCGGCCGCGAACCATCCGACTTTATCTTTCAAAACCTTGTAAGCAAGCGGTACCGCCGGCGCCATCAGAAAAGGCAATAAAACGATGAACGCTATAAAATAAAATGTATCCATGATGACCACGCCGCTTGTTTTAGAATCAAATAAGATGTCGTACCGTGTTTTATAAAGCGTCAAAAAACGAAATCTTAAGTGAACCTGCTTATATATCACGATTTCACAATATATAAGTTTTGGTTTTCAAAGAAGGAAACAGTATATGAAAAAATGCTTGGAAATAAATAAAAAAAGAAAATGTTTGTTTGATGTAAGTTTGATGTAAGTTTGATGTAAGTTTGATGTAAGTTTGATGTAAGTTTGGTGTAAGTTTGACATAGGTTTGAAGTAGGTTTGAAGTGTGTCTGAAAAAACAGGATTTTGACGAAACCGGAAAGTAAAAACGGCTGACTGAAACGCATTCAGTCGTAAAAAATAATACGGCTGCAATTGATATTCTTCAACAAAATTTAAGCTGAAATAATTTCATATACAATAGAGACCGATGCTTTTTTAGAATTCATTTGAATTCTAATATATTCTCTTACATTCTCTTTATTATCATCAAAGGAGAAAGATCAATACATGGCAACGAAAAAGACTGAAGCAAAACCTGCAAAAGCAGCACCGGCAGCAAAAGAAGCACCCAAAAAAGCAAGTGGCGGATGCGCCTCAAAGAAAAAATAATCACGCTTTTTAAAACAAATTAAAACCGCTTAATAAGTGAGATTCTTTTGCCGGAAGCGGCAAACGACTCATCTTTTTCGTTTTTTTATCGAATTTTTTTGTTGAATTAAGAGAATAGAATACATTCTGTTATCGTAGAATACATTCTGTTATCGTGTTTTTGAAGCTTTTTTGAAACTTTTTTGAAACTTTTTGAAGTAAACCCTTCATCCTCTAATCTTTTTAATTTCCGCGGCAATCCTGCGAACGGAGAGGTTCTTCGCCTGCGTGTTCGCAATCATGACACGGCCGCTTTTTTCCCACCATGAGCGGGGATAGTATTTGTCTTTTTCCGGCACGGGTTCCAAACTGAGATTCTGCGCCGCCTGAACAATTTCATCAAAGGTCGGCTTGGAAAGTGCGCTTTTTTTAGAAATAATACGGCCTTGGGCTCTGGTTCTGTCCCGGTCCAAATATGCCGGCCAAATGACAAGCATGCCTTCATCTTTCATCATAATTTGTCAAATCCTGAAAATTTACTAAACTCATTAAACCCAAATCATTTAAAACTATTTCTATTCATGCCTTTTGCAAACGGTTTATTCCTCGTTATTTTCTTCGCCTTTATTCTTCGCCTTTATTCTTCGCCTTTATTCTTCGCCTTTATTCTTCGCCCTTACCTTCACTGTTATCTTCACCCATATCTTCACCCATATCTTCACTCATATCTTTATCCGGATTTTCGACAACGCGGCAGACTTTTTCCAGCTGTATGAAACAGGACTTGTCGAATTCGTTCAGCCGCTTGCCTTTAACAAAGGTGAACTCGGCGCCGGGATTCGCTGAAATCAATTCGATTGTGTTTGACAGCGCTGTTTTTAATGACAATTCCGTTGTCTTGTTTTGAATTTCCGCGTTGAACGGATAGTTCTCTTCCAACTCGGAAGGAAAAGCGCCAAAAGGCGGCTTGAAATAGAGTATATGGTCGAAATCGGCGTCTTTTAATCCGCTTTTGTTGTAGCGGGGGGGACGGATGAGCACTTTGCCCGACAGGGAAAAACGATTCAGCCGTTTGGCGTATCTGTAAACTTCGGGCCTCTCGGCGGACTTGTCGCTGCACTCAAAGAAGGTGGATTTGACAGCGGGGTCACACTCTTCCAGCCACGAAACGTGGTCGCACAAAGCCGACAGCGCGCTGACCATTTGCGGGTGCGAGTGGCAGCGCAGTTCCACCAATTCCATGAGTTTGCCGTCATGGATGGCCTGCTTTATCAGGCGGATTTCTTCAAATGTCACGTACAGGTTGTGGCGGGCCAAAAGCTCTTCTTTGTCGGCGGCCTGTTTCATGCTTTCCGCCGTGTGCTTGGTACAAACCGGACACGAGCAGGGCAAATACTTGAGGCGGTCCAATTGGTACGTGCCGTTCACGGTAATGTAGCGCCCGCCGCGGGCATACAGCGCGTAAGCGGCCGAATCGAACAAATCGCAGCCGAGCGCGACCGCCAACGCAAACATCATCGGATGGCCGGCGCCGAACAAATGAACGGGAACGGTCGGGTCTAAATTCGATTTAACGGCAGCGATGACATGCACCAAATCTTCATAGCGGTAGGCTTCCATCAGCGGAACGACGGCGCCGATCGGACAGACATCAAAATCCAACCCCGAAACAAATTCGGCGCTTTCGCGCCTCAAATCCAAATGCGTCGACCCCTGAATCGGACCGGCGAGAAGCATGTCATCGCCGCGCCGGTTCGCCGAACCGTTCGCCGAGCCGTTTGCCGAACCGTTTGCCGAACCGTTTGCCGTTCCATTTACCGTCCCATTTGCTGAGCCGGCCGCCGAGCCGGCCGCTGCGTTTTCGCCGGCGCCGAGACGTCGCTCTTCCACGAGGCGACGGGCTTCAGCCAGCCTTTCGTTTGTTATTTTTAAATCTGACTGTGCCTGTTCATACGAAACGTCGGGAGCCGTCGGGATATCCAGCGGGACGCCGATGTCGGTTCCGATTGCCTGTTCAAAGGCAATGATTTCATGATTTTGAACATTCACTTCGCCGTAAACGGAAAGCTGAAATGAACCCGAATCGGTCATAATCGGGCCGTCAAAGCCGAGTAAACTGTGGAGGCCGTCTTTTATCGCTTTTTCGCGAAGTTCCTGCTTGCTGTAAATGATATAAGAATTCGTAATGAGAATTTCAGCGCCGAAATTTCGCATTTCGGCGGGGTCTATGACCCACCGATTCGGATGAATCACCGGCATCACGGTCGGCGTTTCAACGATACCGTGCGGTGTCTTAAGCTTGCCGATTCTTCCGGCGGCATCCTTTTCAATAATTTCAAAAATTTTAGACATCTTTTTCCCCTGAATCAATCATCAATTATCAGCATTAATCATCATTGTCAATCGTCATCATCAATCGTCAATCATCAATTGTCAATCATCAATTATCATTCATCAATTGTCAATCATCAATTGTCAATGTAAACAGCCATTGTGAAATAACTTCCGTTGTAAACCATCATCGGTGTAAACGGCTGCCAATGTAAACGGCTGCCAATGAACATCAAAACCATTGATCTAATGTCGGCTGCTTTGTTTTTGTCTCAAAACCGGCATTAATTTTCTCCCATGCGGATACGACGCGGGATTCCAAGAAATCGCGTTTACCGCAGAGGAATTCTATCATTTTTTCTTTGTCGGGGCGTTCCCACTTCAACGTATAATCCGATATCGTCGGCGGGTGGTCGAAGAATTCTTTCGCCGCCGCGTACCGCTCGATTTGGTCATCCGCCCCTTTGAATTTGAGAACCGCTTCAAAACTGCCGTGTTCTTTGATGAGCTTGAGAGCGGTTTTGGCGCCGACCCTGTCAATGCCTTTATTGAAGTCGGTGCCGATGCACAGCGCAATATCGATAAACTGACCCCGCGTCACGCCGAGCCGTTTTAAATTATTCTCCAAAATCACTTTTTCGGGCAGCACGTCGATGTAAACATTTTTGCCGGGCAACTTCCGCTTTCCCGAAATCGTTAAATTTCGGATGACAACGCCGGCGCCGAAGACGAAAGCGTCGTAATCCTGAGACGAAACATAATCCACGTCTCCTTTTTCAGCCATAAACGACGCCTGAGCTTCTCCTTCGGAAGGAGCTTCAACAATGGGAATACCCATCATGCTCAAAAGCATTTTGGACTCATCAATAATTTGCGGGTCAATCTTCACGGCCGCCTGCGAATACTTTAAAATCTCGGCCGTGTCGCCGCGCTCCATCGCCGATTTCCATTTTTCATGCGCCTCATTGCGTATTTCGCGGCGCTTTTCAATCGTTTCCGCCTTCAGCTCAGGCGGCACGCCGTCAAAAACAAAAACGGGCTTAATGCCGTCTTCAACAAAACCGGCCGTCCGGTAAAGAAGACCCGAGAGATGAGACGTGACGCTGCCGTTCATATCCGTGAGCGGCTTACCGTCTCGCCCCCGAATGGATGTAATAAATTGATAAATAACATTGTAAGCGTCAAAAGCAATGATTTTTCCTTTGAGTTCGCCTGAAGAAAGTTCCTCCCGCTCCAGCAAATCTCCGATGGCAACACCCGTAAAACTCCGCCTCCCGAATCTGTCCGATATTGATTTTAAGTAAAGGTTTTTTTTCGAATAAAGGTATCCCACCCTATAAAAAACAGCGGTATAAAAAAATGACGCGAAAGGAAAAGAGCCGCACGAAAGGAAAAGAGCCGCGCGAAAGGAAAAGAGCCGCGCGAAAGGAAAAGAGCCGCGCGAAAGAAAAAGAGCCGCGCGAAAGGAAAAGAGCCGCACGAAAGGAAAAAAGGAGACGGAAACAAAAGGCAACGGGCGAAAGCCTTGCCTTAATTTCTTCCGCCGGCGGGTTGATACTGTTTGACCGTGACTTCCGCTTCATCGAAGAAAGACATTGAGTCGGGGTCGGGGTACGCTTTGACATAAATGACGTGCTTTATACCCGCGTTGATAATCATTTTCGTACAGAGGATGCAGGGCTGATGCGTGCAGTAAAGGGTTGAGCCCGACGTTTGAACGCCGTGGACGGCGGCTTGGATAATCGCATTTTGCTCGGCATGGACGGCGCGGCATTTTTCGTGCATCGTTCCTGACGGAATGTTTTGAATGTTTCGAATACATCCGATGTCCAAGCAATGAACAAGGCCGCGCGGCGCGCCGTTATAGCCGGTCGTCAAAATCCGGCCGTCGCGAACAAGAACGGCACCGACTTTGTTCCGAAGACAAGTCGAACGCTTGGCAACGGTTTCCGCGATCTCAACAAAATATTCATCCACCGAAAGTCTCTCATCAAGCATAAAAGAACAAAGGGAGACAAAGATATATAAATTACTTGAAAAGTAACACATACATTCTTTTATCTTTATCATATATCTTTTTCAAATATCTTTTCCAAATATCTTTTCCAAATATCTTTTCCAAATATTTTTTTCAAAAATCTTGTTCATACAACTTGTTCATAAAATAAACGAAGGGATTGACTATGAGAATTGAACTCTACAATTATATCCATCCGTTTTTCCAAAAGACGGAAAATAAAAAACTGATTGCAATCCCGCTGACGATTTTAGCCATCGCGCTCATCATTATCGCATCCATGACAATATACACCGGAAGTCCGGTCCCCTTAGGCATGGACTTCGTTGGCGGAACACAATTTACTGTCACCTCCTCCTTATCGGAGAAACAGTTCCAAGATATGTTTTCTGACTTTCCGCTCAACGATATACGCATGTCGGGAAGCCGTACCATTCTTCAATTCAGTCAAATGAACAGCGACGAGTTGACGGCGCTTGAAAGGCTGATTTGGGACAATCAGGCTTTCACCGATATTGATCAAAAGCAAGTTTCGCCCATTTACAGCCAGCAGCTGCAAAAAACAGCGCTTTACGCCCTGATTCTTTCATTTATCGGAATGGCGATTGTTATTTTCATATTATTCCGGCAGGTCGTGTCTTCTGCGGCCGTTATCACATCGGCGGCATCCGATATTCTCATCGCGGTCGCTTTTATGAACATATTCCGTATCGAGCTGACACTTGGAACAGTCGCCGCTCTCTTAATGCTCATCGCTCTTTCGGTTGACAGCAACATTTTGCTGACGAATCGCGTGTTTAAACGAAGCGGCAATCTTGACGATAAACTATCGGGCGCCATGCGAACGGGACTCTTAATGTCAACGACAACAATCGCCGCTTTTACGGTGATGTTTGTCGTCTCGACATTCCTGCATTATATTGTTCCGGGCGTTCCGCCGATTCCGCTGCTCTCTCAAATTTCATTAATCGTTCTCATCGGCTTGCTGATGGACATCATAAACACTTGGTTCCTGAACGCGGGTGTTTTGCGGATGTATCTGACGCGTTCTAAATCAAGATCAAAGAAAGGAGGCCGGCGCGCATGATTGAAGAAAAGAAAGACAAGCCTCTTTACAAGGATTACAAAGTGATCCTGCTGATTGCCGCCCTTTTGATTTCCGTCTTCGCGATTGTAAGCCCTGTCGGGTACTTCGCCGAAGAAGACAGTCTCCTGAACGTTCACTACGGTCTTGACATCAGAGGCGGGTCAACCATTTATTTGAAATTAAACGGCGCTGTGGCGCAAGTTGACGCGCAGCCGCGTGACATTGTCTCAACCATGGGCAACGCGGAATTCCCAAGCGGCATTGAAATCGTCAGTTCGATGGTTTACGACAACGGCTCGGCTTTTGTAACATTCAGAACGGCCGACCCCGTGAATCAAACGCGGCTGGAGTATCTGTTCGGCACAAACGATGTTCACGTCAGGCGAACCGGAAATGTGTCGGAAGTCAATATCTCTGCAACAAAAGTCGGTTTCATCACATCGTATTTGACGCAAGCATACGGAAAAGAGATTGTACCGCACTTTGTTCGACACGGCATTGAATATGAAATCCGTACCGCGACAACGGAAGAAGAGCTCAGCCGGCACATGCGGGCCGTGAACGGCAGCATTTCAAGAGACGCGTCGGGAACGCCGTTGTACCGCGACGGAACGACCGCGCAAACGATGCAGACAACGATTGATGTTTTAAACAGCAAACTCGGCAACGGCCTCGGCGTGAAAGACCTGCCGATTCGGGCAATCGGAAACGAATTCATCATGATCGACTTCGCCGGCGTCAGTTTATCAGAGGCGAGAGGGTTAGTGGAAACTCCGGGACGATTTGAAATCAGAATCCAAACGTCCGGCACCGAAACTGTCCATGTCCTTTACGGCGATTCGATTGAAAGCGTCGGCGTTGTCAGCCAAGACCAATCAACGTGGTCATACGGCGTGCCTTTCACCCTCAATGAAGAAGGCGCCCGTTCTTTGCAACAAATGGCAATCAGCACCGGCGCGACAATGAATCCAAATGCGCATAACCTTTTGATGCTTCTTGACGATGTCGTGGTGTACGCGGCCCCCCTCAGCCCGAGCGCGGCGTCGCAGTTGAATTCGATGCCGATTTACTCATGGCAGGCGGGCACAAGTTCCCGTGAAGAAGCCAGAGAACTGCAAATTCACCTGCGTTCAGGCGCGCTGCCGGTCAATGTTGAAATTGTCAGCGCGGGACAGGTTGACGCAAACCTCGGCCAAGGATTCTTAAGAGGCGCAATCATCACGGGCATCTTTGCGATGTTCGCTGTTGCCCTTCTTATTTACAACCGCTACAGACAGCCGAAAATCGTTATCCCGATGGTCGCCACGTCATTCAGTGAAGTGATCATCTTGGTCGGATTTTCAGTGCTGATTATGCAAGACTTGGACTTAGCTGCCATCGCCGGTATTATCGCCGTGATCGGTACGGGTATAGATCACCTGATTATCATCACCGAAGAAACGATTCACGAAGGCAAAACGCCGTCGGATAAAGTGTATTTGGCGCGTATGGGAAAAGCCTTTATGATCATTTTAGGCGCGGCCGCAACGACCATCATCGCCATGGCGCCGCTGGTCTTCCTCGGGTTTGCCGCGCTGAAGGGTTTCGCGATTACCACAATCGTTGGTGTTTTCATCGGCGTATTGATTGCCCGCCCGGCTTATTCCTCAATCTTGAGATACATCTTGATACAAAGCGGAATGAAGGATGATAAGCTGACGGAATGATCTCGTTATCGAAAACGAATGAAAATTCAAAAACATAAAGACTCAAAAACAAATAAAAGCCCCCTGATTTCTCTATCGGGAGCCGTCAAAAGCTCCTGATTTCATCAGGGGTCTTCTCTTTTTTTAAAAACCGCGCGAAAATTATTGAATATTTTTATTGAATGTTTTTATTGAATATTTTTATTGAATGTTTTATTGGTTATTTTTGGAATGCTCATCAATCAGCCACTGCTCAAAAGCCTCCTGTATATCGGCTTTCGCGGGGGTTTTCGGCTCTCCTTTTTTGTCGCCGGTTTTGTAAACGGAGGCTTCCTTTACGGCTTCCATATGAGATGATGTTTCAAAACCGGAAGTATCGAACAAGCCGTTTTGGATGCGATGCCAAACCGCTTGAATTAATCGGCGCAAATGATCTAAATCCGCGTCAGGCACCGGCACGAAAATGGGGTCGTCAATTTTTTCATAACCGGAATCTTTCGTAGGCACGACAAAAATATCGGCTCCGCCCGAAACAGTCCAGCCGTCAAACTCAGGCGAATGATTAATCAGAAGTTTATAGAATTGAAGCTGTCTGTGATAATCCGAAGAGGGGGTTTTGCTTTGCAGAGTTCCGGTCTTGTAGTCGTAAATGCGTATGGTCTTTGTTTCGTCGTCAAAAGCCAGCAAGTCGCATTTGCCCGTTAACTGTATCCCGTCCACCTTGGCGTTGAGCCATAATTCTGTTTTTACCGTCATCTCAAGCGGCACCTTAAAATCGGGCAGGAATTTTTCGGCAATCAAGTCAAAGCGCTGTACATAAGGTTCTTTTTCGAGAGGGGCAAAATCAAGAAAGCTGATTTCGCGCCTGTAATCTTCCAGCAGGCGTTCAACTGTTGTATCCTTGGCTTTGATGACCCTGTTCACATAGTCTTCCATGAAAGAGTGTACCACTACACCGAATGCGTTGCTGATTTGGGGAAGCTCCGGCAATTTCAGGAGACGGAGCAGGACAAAATCCGTCTTTTTGGATTCTTCTGCCTCGTATTCAACAAATTTGTTGAGAAGAGAAGGGGACATCCTGACGGTTGAGAGGTGAGGGAATAAAAGGGCTTCCGTTTCGGCGTCTTTGGGGTAGTAACTGTCTTTCCAGCAGTGTTCGGACTGGTCCAAAATGGCTGTCGTCTCCGGCAAAATCGGGACAATTTCCATTTCTTCAAGCAGCTCGCCGACGATTTCAGACTTGCCGAAAGACACTTCCAACGCTGAGCGGGCTCGCGTGACGGCCACAAACAGAGAGCGCCGAACGTCGTTGGCGTCGCCGCTGCCTGAGAACAGCATGTTTTGGCAGAGCATGGCTTCGCCTTTTGAACCCGCCTTGTGCCAAGTGTCTTGGTCGGCGTCAATGAGATACACAAGGTCAAACTCAAGACCCTTGGAACTGTGAGCGGTGGTGAGCGTGACGGCGTTGGGGCGGCCGACCGGAATCTCAATGTCAATGGGTATGTCGAAGCAACCCGTTTGGTCTAAAAGAGCGGTCACGTCGGCGAGGCGTAAAAACCGTTCGCCGCCGCTTTCTGCCGATTCGTGCGCCAATCCCGCCGATCCATGCGCCAATCCCTGCGCCGATTCCCGCTCCGTTTCAACGAGATCCAACAACGCTTTTAAACCGTAATTGAACTCAATAACGCTGAGGGGGTCGGTTTGTTCAAGCTGCTCAAGCCGCTCATAATACGATCGGACCGGTTCCGATAGCTCAAAAATTGTTTGCCGCGCCGGAGCGGAGATTGCTTTTTTGGAGACTTCCGACAACCAATCATGAAGGCCGCTGAGTTTGGAATTCGGATGACCCTCCATGGCGTTCATCCAACCGATACGCTTTTCTTTCGCTTCGAGAGCGAAGGAGAAGTAAACGGACGATGCCAATCCGAATTCCTCAGATGCCAGTATTTGAGGAAGAAACGCGTCGGCGTCAGCGGTTCGGCCGGCGGCATAAGAGGAAGAAAAACGCATCAGCGCGAGGAGCGTTTGAAGGGATTTCGCTTCTGAAACGGCGGAAGTGATTTTGTATTTGTAATCGATTTTTTGGGCGTTGAGATAGGGCAAAAGGGAGCGAAGGCTTTTGTTTTGTGTGGCGATGACCGCGATTGCCGTGTCAGGGTCTGATGCGTTTTGGATAAAGCCGGCGTCTGTTTTTTCCCGAATTGATTTTGCGATGTCGTGATATTGGAGGCCGGGATTGGGGTATTTTCGCGCCGTGAATGTTTGAGGCGCGCTTTCCTTCTTGAAAGCCGTGAGCTTTTTTTCTGTCAGGCTGAGAGGGGAGCGGTTTTCGATTTTGCCGGCAACCGCCTGTCCGATGCCGACCAATGAAGGCGTGGAGCGGTAGTTGGTGACAAGAGCAATGCGGGTGACGTCTCTGTAACGCTTTTCAAACTGATTGATGTACTCAACGCTTGCGCCTTGAAAGCGCATGATGGCTTGGTCGTCGTCGCCGACCGCCAATATGTTTGGAGAGGGGCTGTGGTCGCAAAGCAAATCGAGCAGGCGCATTTGTGTCCCGTTTGTGTCTTGGAATTCATCCACCAATAAATAGCGATAGCGTTCCTGTAAGTTGTGTTTGAATTCAGCCGACTCACGGAGAGCGTCAATGGCTTCTTGGATCATGTCGTGATAGTCATACATGCCCGCCCGGTCGAGGCGTTGTCTGTACGCTTCGTAAATCGAGGCCGCTGAAAGCAGTTTCCGGCAGCGTTCCAAGTCTTTGAAGACATAACTTTTCGTGTGGTCCTTTTTGAAGAAAGTGTCGCGAAGCTCTTGGTACGCTTCGGTTTTGCCCGTGTCGGGGTCATACAGTTCTGTGTTTAAGAATGCGTCTTTGATGAGAGCGGCATAGGGCAGATAGATGCCGGGAACATTGACGGCGGGCTTTATAAGAGAAGCGAAAGAAGCGGAAATCTCTTTCATGATTAATGCCACATGTTTTTGAAGATCGTCAAGAAGCATTGTTTTTGCCGCTATGCCGCCGGTCAAAGGCGTATTTATCAGATCGAGCAGGCCGGTCTTTTGTTCAATATGTTCAAAAAAGGCAATGTTCTGCTTGATAATGGCGCGGAACTCTTCGGTGCTGAGGCCGGAGCGTTGGAAATTCTCGATAAATGTCAAAACGTTTCTCAGGTTGGAGGCTGTTTTGTTGTAGGGATTGGGCTTATTGTAAAGAGGGTCGGTGACGGGCAGTGTTTGCAATAATTCGTTGATGAGCCGCTTTGTCTGAAGGTCGGATATCGGGCGAACCAAGGCGCCGCGCTTGAAATACTCAGGAAAGCGGCTGCGCAGGTGTTCGGCAAAACTGTGAAACGTGGCAATGTGTACCGCGTAGGCGTCTCGCCCGATAAAACCGGCAAGACGGTGGGTCATCGCTTCGGCGCCGGCGGTCGTATAAGTCAGGCAAAGGATATTTTCAGGCGAAACGTCGCGCTTTTGAAGAATATTCACAATACGAAGGCTGAGAAGCTGTGTCTTGCCCGTGCCGGGGCCCGCAATCACGAGAACGGGACCGTCAATGGCTTCCACCGCGCGGCGCTGCTCAGGGTTTAACCGCTCCAATTCATGGGCGAGATTCAAAGTGTTGTTCACGGTCTTTCTTCCTTTCTTCCTTTATTCCTTCGTCCTTTATTCCTTCGTCCTTTCTCTTTTTCTTCCCTTTTTCCTTTCCCCCTTCTCTCTTTTTTTTGAAAGGATTCTGTTAAAATGCACAGACGGATTATATAATTATGGGAAACTGCTCAAAGTTCTCTTTTAAAGTTCTCTTTCAAAGTTCTCTTTCAAAGTTCTCTTTCAAAGTTCTTTTTTCAAAATTCTTTTCTCATCACCGCTTTGCTTTCGGATGAAAAAGATTTAAATCAAAAGGAAACGGATTCATATCCGTTCGCTTAATTATTTTTATTATTGTTTTATTACTGTTTTAAACCAACGGACTTGAACGCATATGAAAGATGTTTGGACACTGAAATACCGCCCCGGCACCTTAGACGGCATCCTCGGAAACCGTCAAACCGCCAACACGTTAAAGAGCCTCGCGGCTTTTGGTTCCATGCCTCATCTGATTTTGTTCGGCCCTGAAAATTCCGGCAAAATGACGGCGGCGTTTGCGCTTGCCGGCAGTCTTTACGGGGATGAGGCAGAGTTGAATTTCACTTATTTCAACGCGTCTGACTTTTTTGAACAGGGCAAAAATTATCTCGTCAAAGACCCGCGCTTTTACAGATTTCTCGGAACGGACGACCCGAAAAAGATTCAAAAAAGCGTGATCTCTATTTTCAAAGACATCATAAACGAATACGCGGCGCTCGCCCCGATGAACGCGGATTACAAAATCATTTGCATCGATTCCGCCGAAGCGCTCACAATGGAAGCCCAGCAGGCGCTTCGCCGCATTATGGAAAAATATTCCAAAACCTGCCGCTTTATTTTATCATCCAAAAGCATTTCAAAAATCATCCCGCCGCTTCGCTCAAGAGGCGTCACGCTTTTCTTTTCGCCCGTAACGCCGGAAGAACTGACTTCATTTTTACAAGATGTCGTCCAAAAAGAAGGATTTGCCGCCCCCGATGACGTCCTTTTGGAAATTGCGCAGCAAACCCGCGGCAACGTTTCAAAAGCGCTGGAACTGTTACAAACAAGCCTTCTTGAAGCGCAAGCGCTGAAAACGCCGCTCACCCTCGGCATGGTCCAAATGCAGCTTTCGCTTGAAGTCGAAGACGACGTCACGGAACTTTTCAACGAAACCGTTTACGCCAAAAACTTCACGACCGCCCGCGAAAAACTGGACGCTCTGTTAATTGACGACGGCCTGACCGGCGGCGAAATATTGGAAAGGCTGCAAAAAGCCGTCCTGACGGATGAAAAAAAGACCGGCGATGAAGCGAAAGCCGCCGCCCGTTTGATTAAAATCGCCGAGTGTGATAAGATGCTGTCTTCCGCCTCCAATGACAGGATTCAGCTGGAAAATTTGATCGCGAATTTCGATGGGTAAATAAGGAAAAAAGTAAATCTTTGGCTGTTCTTCTTTCTTTTTAATGCAAATTTTAATGCAAATTTTTAATGCAAATTTTTATTGCAGATTTTTATTGCAAATTTATTACAACCAAAAAAAGGTGACAACGCCGGAATTTGACCTCCGGCGCCCTGTTCCCATTTGTATTTTGTCGAGATTATTTCACCCGCGGATGACTTCATAATGCCTTAAAACTCATTCAAAAAGATGAGTGAGAAAAAAGAGAGGCATTATTTAAAAACAAGACCAAAGCCTTCAAGTTTCTTTTTGGCTTCTTCGTAAACTTTGACGTGCTCATCGGTGGGCGTGATGGTCTTGACGTCGTAACATTCTTGGAAGGTTTTGCCTGACGGAGCGCTGCCGTAGCTCTTTTCGTAGCTGCCGACAAGTTTGTTTAAGATTTTGTTGACCTCGGCGATGTCTACGCCGGCGGCGGCTCTGGCGACTTCGCCCATCATGCGAGCTTCCATGCCGGTGGTTTTGTCGGTCACGACGCCTTTGGCGGATGCAACGCCGGAGAGGATTTCTCTGCCGGACGCGGAGTCGGTGACAGCCTGCGCGGCGAGTTCTAAGAAACACATTTCCGTACACGGGCCGGCGCACGGGTAGTACTGATTACCCATCAGGAAATCGGTGTTGTTCGTGACGGCGGCGGAGGCCCAGCCGGCAATGGCGAGGGTTTCTCTTGTGTTTGTAGAACCCCATCTGATGTGGACGGGGCCGTCGAGGTGCCAGCTCGCGCCGGACATGACGAACGCGTTGATGGAGGTTGCAACGTCGATGATGGCCGTTTCTTCAAGGCCGCCGGCGTAACCGCCGTAAATAGGCATCTGTTCGTCCATGAGAATGTCGCTGTTGGCGTGGTAGTGAGCAATAACGGAGATGGCGTCAAGGTCAATCTTGAGTTCGTTTAATTGTGACACTTCGTGGCTGTCTGAAGCAATCATGCCGCCGGCACAGTCCGCGCTGATGTTGCCCTGCGCGGTCAGTGATGTTTCGGGGCCCTATATGGCCATTCCCGGTCGTCCCGCGGCGGCTGTTGCCAATTTGATAATTCTTCCTTCTGTCTTCGCGGCGAGAATTTCATAAGGCGTTTTTGGAGACGGCGGGAAGCCGCGAATAGAGGTCAAAACGCCGTTAACGATTGTGTCAACTTCTTTTTCAAGCGCGTATGACATGTGAACTTGATAGAAAACGTCTTCTGAAATCGGGGAACCGGTCGGGCCGCCCTGAATGATGGGGCCGCGTTTGTCGCCGACTTGTCTCTTTTTCACAGTGACGGCGTCTCTGCCGGTACCGAGTTGGAATTCAGGCATGGGATTTCGAATAGAGTCCCAAATCTCATCCGCCGTGTATTTGACAATTCTTTGCGTGTCCGTGACAAAGATGCCCGCTTCAAGAAGCATGTCAAAACCCGCTTTGAAGAGCTTGTCGGCCATGTCGGCGTCGGTCGGGATGAATTCGCCCTTAAAGTCAAGACCGTATCTTTGTTTGATTTCCATAGCTTTCTCAGGGATTCGCATTAAGTCCCAGTCATCCTGAGAACATTTTTCGCCGGCTTTTGAGCGGTTGTAGAATTCGTATGCGTCGATTGATTTTTTGTATGCCATTGTAACACCTCAGACCTTGACTTTGGACGTCTCGACATCCATGATTTTTCTTGCGACAATAACCGCTTCCGCCGCGTTTTCGGCTGTTCCGTCCGCGCCGATTTCTTCAATCCACGCTTTGGAAACAGGCGCCCCGCCGAACATGCATTTCACTTTACCGCGAACGCCTTCTTCATTAATCAAGATCATTAAATCTTTTTGACCGAGCATTGAGGTCGTCATGAGCGCTGAGCCCGCCAAAAGAACCTTGTCGCCCGGCGCCTTTTTAATTTCTTCAATGACAACTTCGTTGTCAACGTCAACGCCGAGAACCTTTACAGTAAAACCGTTTGCGCCAAGCATTGTGGCAACCAATCTGTTGCCGATATCGTGAATGTCACCGGATTGAACAAAAGAGAGACAGTATCCCGCACTTGCAGACGCCCCACCTTTCGCGAGTTCCGGGTTAAGGAGTTCCATGGCATTGTTCATGGCTTTCGCAGACATCATAATCTGCGGTAAAAAGAGTTCGCCCGCTTCAAATTTGTCGCCGACGATTTTCATGCCTTCGGAAAGGCCTTTTTGAACGATCTCAAGAGCCGGAATGCCCGATGCAAGAGCTTCCTTTGTTTTTTCGACAGCGCCGCTGATGTTTTGCGTCATAACGGCGTCTGTAATTTCCTTAAATATTTCTGACATTTTTTAACCTCCGTACATTAGGATGGATGTAGATGGATGTAAATGGATGTAAATGGATGGAAAAACCGAATGTATGCCCGCACGACGAATCGTTTTGTAAAAATTTGTAAAAAATTAAAGAATGAAAGAATGAATAAAAGGCGAGCATACACAAATAAACAAAAATAAAAACAGAAATCCCCATTACATCCGTTTTTAGAAGATTGCGCTGAAACAGCCGCAATCAACAATTCAAAAAAAGCCGATAAAGTATATAATTTAAATTGAATAGAATTTTTCAACATCGGCATACATTTTAAAAGATTTTGCAATATAACAATAGTTTAAAAAGAATATAAATCAAATGATTTTTTCCAACGCCGTTGTAATATTTCAAAGGGATTGAGACAATTGAAAATATATTAAAAAAGACGAGCTCGATGTTGAAAAACGAATTGAAAGGAAAGGAAAAGGAAAGGAAAGGAAAAGGAAACAAATATGAAACGAGACAAAACGAGATGATAACAAACAAAACGAGATACAGCACGATAATAACAAACAAAAACATATAACCACCTCCATTTTCGGAGTTGGGCGATGCGAAGCAGCGCACAAATACGAAAATGGAGATTTCTGCCAAAAAATAACGAGAAATATCAAATATCCTGTTTTTTGAAAAAAGCAAGATGAAAAGAATGAAAAAAGAATGAAAAAACAAGATGAAAAGAGTGAAAAGAGAAAAAAGAGAAAAGAGAAAAAAACTTGTTTTAAAAAAACTTGTTTTAAAAAAAGAAATCAGAAAGAGGCAAGCTCATTCTGATTCAATCCATATGAAATGGAAGCTGAAAAACATCAGTATTTAGACGCTTTGGCGTACTCCGCAAAAGCCTTCAGGTTCTCTGTCGGGGTCGCGGAAACGGTGCCGCATCCCAGTGTAACGATTTTTGAACCCTTCTCAAAAACGTTCGCGCATTCGGCTTTGATGGCGTCGGGCGTGCCCTTCCACATCAATTGGACGGGGTCAAGATTGCCGATGATAATGGCAGTCTTTGAAGCTTCGGCGGCCTTTTGAATGTTGACCTTTTGGTCAACGCTGATGGCGTCAATGCCGGCTTGGTCCATCAAATGAATACCTTTTGTCGTGTCGCCGCAAATGTGAAGAACGGTCAGAGCATCCATGGCTCTCATGGCGGCGGCGATCTTTTGGTGATACGGAATAGCGAACTTGGAATAGAAATCATCCCCGAGAAGCTCGTAACTGGCCGTCGGGTCGATGATGACAATGCAGCTTGCGCCGGCTTTAACCATTTCCTGCGCGTAGCGGATACAAAAGTCCGTTGTCATGTCAATCAAAGGCTGAACAACCGGATCATCTGTCATAAGACCCATAAACCAGTCATCACCGTTGAGGTGCTGCGCGAGGGAGAAGGGACCAATCATAGAACCGATAATGGGTATTTCATCACCGTATTTCGCTTTCAGAATCTTGACGGATTCAATGATTCTGTCAACGCGCGTTGTGCCGCCGAATGAGAAATTTTTCAGTTTGTCAACATCTTCGGGCATCGCGGCGACGTGACCGATGACAGAGGGCTGCTGTTCGCGCGTACCCGCTTTAAGTTTGCAGCCGAAGAATTCCGCTTCGGCCGTAATGTCAAACGGAACGCGAACCGCTTCGTAACCGACAACAGTGTGACCCGCTTCTGCCAACTTTGCAATCAACTCAGGCTCTTCATTGGCTTGAGGCCAAAAGGCGCCGCAGGCTTCCATCTGCTCGACAGTAGCTGTTTGCGTAAAACAAACGGCGGGCATTCTGTCAACATCCATTTTCCGTAAGGAGCGGTATAATCTTTCTTTTGGTGTGTAGCTCATATTGATTCTCCCAATTAGTTTTTTCTGTTTTTTTATTTACTACTGTTTAACTTCTAACTTCAAACTTCTATATTTCTTCTATTTCTTCTATTATATCAAACGTTTGACGACCGGCAAATATTGAGCGTATCAGTCCAAATAAGAACGGGCCGGATGTTTTGAGAAGACACCGACAATGAAAGTCGGTAGTGAATGCCGGCAATGAACCGGCAATGTAAGTGCAATGTAAGTTGACAATGAACCGGCAATGAACCGGCAATGAATCGGCAATGTAAGTGCAATGTAAGTGCAATGTAAGCCGACAATGAACCGGCAATGTAAGTGCAATGTAAGTGCAATGTAAGCCGACAATGAACCGGCAATGTAAGCCGGCAATGTAAGCCGGCAATGAACCGGCAATGTAAGCCGGCAATGAACCGGCAATGTAAGCCGGCAATGTTAAACCGACAATGAAACCGTCAACGAACCATGACGTTAAAAGACGGCGATAAACCTGATCAAACGAATAAACTTATATCTTTCACCCGAAAAATAAATATGATGAATGCGGCCGAGCGACCGCATTCTTTTTCTTCGTTTTCTTTTTCTTTTTCATTATCAAGGAGCTTCGCTCTTGATAAAGCCTGAATCGTCGCTGAACATTTCCTCATCCGTAAAGGTACCGCGGGTGATTTTTAAGATAATTCCCACGATGATACCCAAAATGAGTGTCGCGACAAACACGAAAACCGCACCGAGGAGGTTGTCCACAACGGTTGCGCCCGCCGCGTGTTCCGCGCCGAGCGTGATTGCAATCAAAGACACTGCCACACCAATCCATCCGGCGACGCCGTGGAGGTTGTGAACGCCCATGACGTCAAGCGCCTTGATTTTGGAACACAGGAACGGCTGGAGGTAGATGAAGGACAGAGCCGACACGGCGCCTGCCACAAGACCAACACCAAGAGCGGCCCACGGCCCAATCATCAGGAGCGGGGCGCCGATAGCGACAGGACCTGCCAGCATCGCGTATGTGTAAATCAGCGGGTTGACCTTCTTCTGAATCACCTGACAGACAATCCACGCGCTCAATATCGACCCGATACCGCCCATGTAACAGACCATCATACCCCAGAAGACTTGTTCCATCGGAAGCAACGCCGTCACGAATGCCGGCCAAAGCACCCACAAAAGCATCGCGGCAAGCCAGACGAACGAAACACTGTGCGTTGTCGTGTGCATCGGTTCCTTAAACGCCCTCTTCTCTCTGATACCAATCGCGCAGCCGAGACCGAAGTACGCGGCGCACATGTGCACAAGAATTGAGCCGCCCGCGTCACTCACAGACAAGACGTCGAACAGAACCACTTCAAGAAGAACGAACACCGGCGCGAACAGTAAACCGACAAGCAGATACTGCCACATTTTGACCGTCCCGAGGAAACAGCCTATGGCAATCACCACGGTAATGGCGCAAATCACACCCATCAACAACATCGTCTGATTCCATTCAGTGCCGAGAACGAATTGGTGAATCGCCAAATAGACGATAAAGCTTCCCGCCGCCGATAAAAGAACCGCGAGCGCGACGCTCCATTCAAACTTCTTAATGAAAATCATCAAGAACGCGACGAGCATCAGCATGAACCAAATCATGATGTTCTTCACGAACATGAAGTTCTCCCAACCCGCCTCGCCAAATCCTGAGGGCGTATTAAAGCTGCTCTGCGCAGCCGCCATCGGGGCTGCGAAGAGGACGAGAGCCAAAACCAAAAGCGTCATCAAGACCATCGGTCTTAATGCAATCTTTTTCATTTGCATATTATCACCTTTGAAAAATAAGCAAACGGGATTATTTGAAGACGAGACCGAATCCTTCGAGTTTCTTTTTGGCTTGTTCGTAAACGCTGACGTGCTCATCCGTGGGCGTGATAGTCTTAACGTCATAACATTCTTGGAAGGTTTTGCCTGACGGAGCGCTGCCGTAGCTCTTTTCGTAGCTGCCGACAAGTTTGTCCAAGATCTTGTTAACCTCAGTGATGTCAACGCCTGCCGCGGCTCTTGCGACTTCTCCCATCATACGGGCTTCCATACCTGTTGTCTTGTTCAGCGCGACACCTTTTGCGGATGCGACGCCTGAGAGAATTTCTCTGCCGGACGCGGAGTCGGTGATGGCTTGCGCGGCGAGTTCAAGGAAACACATTTCCGTACACGGGCCCGCGCACGGGTAGTACTGGTTGCCCATCAGGAAGTCTGTGTTGTTGGTGACAGCTGCGGATGCCCAGCCGGCAATGGCGAGGGTTTCTCTGGTGTTTGTGGAGCCCCATCTGATGTGAATCGGGCCGTCAAGGTGCCAGCTTGCGCCGGACATGACGAACGCGTTAATGGATGTCGCGACGTCAACGATTGCCGTCTCTTCAAGGCCGCCGGCGTAACCGCCGTAAATCGGCATTTGTTCGTCCATAAGAATGTCGCTGTTGGCGTGGTAGTGGGCAATAACGGAGATGGCGTCAAGGTCAATCTTGAGTTCGTTCAGCTGTGACACTTCGTGGCTGTCTGAAGCAATCATGCCGCCGGCACAGTCCGCGCTGATGTTGCCCTGCGCGGTCAGTGATGTTTCGGGGCCCTATATGGCCATTCCCGGACGACCAGCGATGGCCGTTGCCAGTTTAATCGTTCTTCCTTCAGTCTTCGCGGCGAGGATTTCAGCGGGCGTTCCCGGCGCCGGCGGTAAGCCGCGGATGGTTGCCATCACACCGTTAACGATGGTGTCGACTTCTTTCTCAAGCGCGTAGGATGTGTGAAGCGCGCAGAACACGTCTTCGGAAACCGGTGCGCCGGTCGGGCCGCCCTGAATGATGGGGCCGCGTTTGTCGCCGACTTGTCTCTTTTTCACAGTGACGGCGTCTCTGCCGGTACCGAGTTGGAACTCAGGCATCGGATTGCGGATGGAATCCCAGATTTCATCTGCCGTGTATTTGACGATTCTTTGTGTGTCCGTGACAAAGATACCCGATTCAAGGAGCATGTCAAAGCCTGCTTTGAAGAGTTTGTCTGCCATGTCTGCGTCGGTTGGGATGAATTCGCCCTTGAAGTTGAGACCGTATCTTTGTTTGATCTCCATGGCTTTCATCGGAATGTGCATTAAGTCCCAGTCGTCTTGCGTACATTTTTCGCCGACTTTCGCGCGGTTGTAGAATTCATACGCGTCAATTGATTTTTTGTATGCCATTGTAAAACACCTCAGACCTTGACTTTGGATGTTTCGACATCCATAATTTTTCTTGCGACAATGACGGCTTCCGCCGCGTTTTCGGCTGTTCCGTCCGCGCCGATTTCTTCAATCCATGCTTTGGAAACGGGAGCGCCGCCGAACATGCATTTCACTTTTCCGCGAACGCCTTCTTCGTTGATCAGGATCATTAAGTCTTTTTGACCGAGCATTGAGGTCGTCATGAGCGCTGAGCCTGCAAGCAAAACTTTGTCGGCAGGGGCTTTTTTGATCTCTTCGATGACAATTTCGTTGTCAACGTCAACGCCGAGGACTTTGACTGTAAAGCCGTTTGCGCCAAGCATCGTGGCAACCAATCTGTTTCCGATGTCATGGATGTCGCCTGACTGGACGAATGAGAGACAGTATCCCGCGCTGGCGGAAGCGCCGCCTGCTGTAAGCTCGGGGTTGAGAACTTCCATTGAGTTGTTCATCGCTTTCGCAGACATCATGATCTGCGGTAAAAAGAGTTCGCCTGCTTCAAATCTGTCGCCGACAATTTTCATGCCGACAGAAAGACCCTTTTGAACGATTTCAAGAGCAGGGATGCCCGAGGCAAGAGCCTCTTTGGTTTTTTCAACAGCACCGTTGATGTTTTGAGATGTTACGGCATCTGTAATTTCTTTGATTATATCTGACATATTTACCACCATATAAAAACGTACTAAAAATGTACTGAAAACGTACATAAAAACCGTATACGAATCTGCTTTTGAAAACAGGGGAAAACGCTGTTCTTGCTGTTCTTGCTGTTCTTGCCGGTCTTGCAGTCCCTGCTATTCTCAGCTGTTTTCAGAAAAATTGCCGCTCAAAAAGCCGCAATTCATCTTAAATTATGGATAAAATGATATAATAATTAAATCGAAATGCTTTTTACGCTCGCCGCGTTTTTTATAACGCCTCTGAATAATTCAAAAGCGTTTACAAAATGACAAGGCACTGAAAATAACAGAGCCGACGAAATGCTGAAATGCTTCACAAAAAACAAACAAAAATGAAAAAAACAACGACAAAAGACACGCTAATATTTTTTCCGAAAAACAGAAAAGATTCAGATACAGAGAATACCTTAATCGGAAAAAGTTCTGAAACGGAATTGAAATGAAAAAAACGATGAAAATGTTTGAAAAAAAACGATAAAAATTGAAAAAAACGATGAAAGGTTTTGAAAAAAAACGATGAAAATGTTTGAAAAATAATCATAAAAATATTGGAAGGAGTGAAACTCATTCCAATAAAATTCGACTCAAATTCCAATCATATTCCAATCAAATTCCAATCAAATTCTGCGTATACGTCACTGAAATCAGTACTGCTCAGTGCTTTATCGCTCAGTGCTTTACCGCTCAGTGCTTTACCGCTCAGTGCTTTGCCGCTCAGTACTCTGACTCTTTCGCGTATTCAACAAGCGCTTTTAAATTCTCGGTTGGGGTCGCGGAAACTGTACCGCATCCGATTGTCACGATTTTTGCGCCGCTTTCACTGATTTTGACGCATTCGGCTTTGATGTCGGCGGGGGTTCCTCTCCACATCAATCGGACAGGGTCCAGGTTGCCGATGATGACGGCGCCCTTTGCTGATTCTGCTGCCGGTCGGACGTTGACTTTTTGGTCAACGCTGATACCGTCAACGCCGGATTGGTCCATCAAATGAATGCCTTTTGTCGTGTCGCCGCAAATGTGAAGAACGGTCGGGACGTCCATCGCTTTCATAGCTTGGACGATTTTTTGGTGGTACGGTGTCGCGAACTTTGTATAGAATTCGTCGCCGAGAAGCTCGTAACTGGCTGTCGGGTCGATGATGACAATGCAGCTTGCGCCCGCTTTAACCATTTCCTGCGCATAGCGGATACAGAAATCCGTTGTCATGTCAATCAGTGGCTGAATAACAGGGTCGTCCATCATAAGACCCATAAACCAGCTGTCGCCGTTGAGGTGCTGCGCAAGCGAGAACGGGCCGATCATGGAACCGATAATGGGTATTTCATCGCCGTATTTCGCTTTCAGAATCATAACGGATTCAATAATCCTGTCAACGCGTGCCCCTTTACCGAATTCAAAATCTTTCAACCCGTCAACGTCCTCCGGCGACGACGCGACGTGACCGATAACGGAAGGCTGCTGTTCGCGCGTACCCGGTTTAATTTGGCAGCCGAAAAATTCCGCTTCGGCCGTAATGTCAAACGGAACGCGAATCGCTTCATAACCGACAACGGTGTGGCCTGCTTCAGCCAACTTTGCAATCAACTCGGGCTCTTCGTTGGCTTGAGGCCAAAATGCGCCGCAAGCTTCCATTTGTTCAACGGTGGCGGTTTGCGTAAAACAAACCGCGGGCATTCTGTCGACGTCCATTTTCTTCAAAGCGCGGTATAATCTTTCTTTAGGTGTGTAACTCATATTGATTTCCCCAATAATCTATGTCGTCTGACGTTTGTAATCAAGTGTCAGTCATCAAACAATTGATGACGCTCGAAGATTCATATATTTTATCCCTTTTAGATAGCGGGAGGCACGGAAAATAATACAGATGAAGTTAAATGATGATACCCTTGTAAAATTACAAAGCGTTGCAATAATGAAAGCTGCTCGAATAATATACTCGCTATATAACGAAAAACTTTAATCAAATGAGACAAATGTATTTTAAAATTTGAATAAAGCGCAGCGGAGTCAAACACTGAAATTGAAATATTACCAAATTGAAATATTAACAAAAACATTGCATTGAAATTTGCGTTGAAACATTGCCAAATTTGAAACATTCAAAAAACGGCAAATTTGAAACATTCAAAAAACGGCAAATTTGAAACATTCGAAAAACGGCAAATTTAAAAAGACCGAAAACGGCAAATTTAAAAAGACCGAAAACATAGTTGACATCAAATTAATACAGCGATGTGAAAAAACAATTGCTGAAAAAGATAAACAGCCGGCGCAATATTTCATTATTTCTCGTGATTGCCGCCGCCGTTACTTACGAATACATTCGGGAGGGAATTTAATGTATGTTATTGCATTGGATCTCGGAACCAGTGGTTTTCGAGCGCAGTTGATTGACCAAAAAACACACAAAACGATTCGGACCGTTATTACGATGGGACATCCGCTTCCCGGCGGGAACGTGATTGACCACCTTGAATTTGCAATCGTCACCGGTGAAGACGTCGCCAACGAAGTGATGCTGCGAACCGTGACAAAAATGCTGGACGCCATGGGGGCCGATCCGAAAGACATTGCGTATATTTCGATATGCGGCAATCCGATTCAGTTATCTCTTTTCCAAAACATCGAAATTCGGGACCTGGCTTACGCCGGCAAAACGAAGCAGATGAAACTGGGCATTGAAAATGTGCAGCGCGACGCGCGTATTTTTCCGGCTGACGAATTGTTTAAAGATATTTGCGGCTTGTCCGGCTGTCAAATCATTGTACCGCCCGCTATCAAACACGAAATCGGAGCCGACGCGCTGGCGATGATGACGGAAACGGATTTTGTCAATGAGACAAAACCGTGTATGGTAACCGACTACGGGACGAACGCCGAAATGGCAATCAAAGTCGGCGATAAGATTATTACGGCAAGCGCCGCCGCCGGCCCTGCCATTGAAGGACAAGGCATTCCCTGCGGTATGCTGGCGGCGCCCGGCGCAATCAGTGACGTCAACCTTGAAAACGGCTACTGGCGCCTGACAGTTTTGGATGAGATGATGCAGTCCGCCAAAGGCGATTTGATTGACCCGGTTACCGGCGAAATAATCGAAAAAGGCGATATCGATGCCGTCGGCATCACCGGAACGGGTGTCATTTCATGTATATCCATTGTGCTGAAAAGCGGTTTGATGAAAACGATTCCAAAACTCCCGAACGGCAAAGTCATTCTCGGAAAAGACATTGAAATTACCGAAAATGATGTCATTGAAATCGGAAAAGCGATAGGCGCCATCCGCGCCGCCCAGCTGACGCTGATGGAAGCCGCGGGTCTTGATTACGATAAATTGGAATATTCATACATTTCGGGCGCGACCGGCACGTATGTTGACGGGAAAAAGGCCGCTTATCTCGGGTCTGTCCCGAGTTACGCGAAAAACGTCATCCAGTTCGGCAACACGTCAATCGGATTGGCACGAAAGCTTGCGCTGCACCCCGAAAAACTGGAAGAAATCTCCAAAATGGCGAAAAAGATACAGGCCGACCACTTAATGATGGCAACGTCTCAAACATTCAAAGACATTTACGTTTGCGAACTCTCCTACTGGGAACAGGGCATGCCGATGGAAATGTATGACGAAATGCTGCGAATGTTTAAGCTGCGCCCGTTCCCCCACGACGAAACAAGCCCGAACATCGAGCGGCGCGTTGTCAGGGACATAGACGACGTCGGCGAAGAAGGCGTCAAAATGGTTGAGCACATAGGCGTCTTCTTAGAAGCGCCGGCATACGACTGCATATTCTGCCGCAAATGTGAAAAATCGTGCCCCGAAAGCGCGATTACAATAAACAGGGGCGACGACGGCAATTACATCGTCATCGACAGCCAGAAATGCCTCGGCTCAAGCTGCAAGCGCTGTATCGCCAACTGCCCGAAAAACGCTGTGGACCATAAAATCTTGAAAGTCGTCCATAAGGCGCAATGAATCCGGCCGCCAATAACAGTTGGATTCAAAAACAGTTGGATTCAAGAGCGATTAGATTCAAGAATGGAAACATCAGAGACCTCTATAAACGAATTTAAATATTGGAAATCTCGATACATGATTTAATGAGTACAAAACCGGCCGCCAATTTCAATGAACGAATTCAATGACGAAATTCAATGACGAAGGTCAATGACGAAGGTCAATGACGAAGGTCAATGACGAAGGTCAATGACGAAGGTCAATGACGAAGGTCAATGAACATTCAATGACGAATTTCATGAAATGCCGCGGCGTTTTTTTATTAAATGAGCGAGGAACATCGTACATGTTTTTGCCGACAACTTTCTATGATGCGATTTACGAATACGAGGAAGCCGAGTACGTTATTTTCGGCGTTCCGTTTGACAACACGTCTTCTTTTCGGGCGGGCAGCCGTTTGGCGCCGGACAGGATGAGAGAAGCGGCAATCAATTTTGAAACATACAGCCCGAAATATGACTTGGAAATGACCGACATCTTGGTTCATGACGCCGGTAACGCTTTTGTTTCCGTCAACGTTGACGAAACGTTAGAGTGGATTTACGAAGACGCCAAACGAATCGTTGACGACGGCAAATTCCCGATAATGATCGGCGGCGAACATTCCATGACATATGCGCCCGTCAAAGCCTGCTACGACGCTTGTCCCGAAAAGGATGATTTCGCTGTTTTGGTTTTAGACGCTCACTTTGACCTTCGCGATGAATTCCGCGGACTGAAAAACAATCACGCCTGCGTCTCCAGACACATCATTGACGATATCACCGACAAATACGCCTCCATCGGAATCCGCAGCGGCCCGCGTGAAGAATGGGAATTCGCGAAAGAAAAAGGAATCAAATATTTCACCGCCGACGACGTTTACGAAACCGGCATCAAAGAAATCATAAAAGAAACAGCGGAATACCTGAACAGCGACCACATTTACCTCTCGCTTGACATGGATGTATTAGACCCGTCATATTGCCCCGGCCTCGGCACGCCCGAACCCTTCGGCTTGACCGACCGCGACATCCGTGAAGCGCTTCGCGCGTTCGCGCCCAAGACAATCGGTTTTGACGTGGTCGAAATCGCGCCGGAATACGACAGCGGCATTTCCGCCATTTTGGCGGCAAAACTGATGAGAGAGTTTATTTTTGCCCGCGAAGCGGGTAAAAGGAAATGAAAAAGAAAAAAACGGCTGTTTGAAGAACCGGCATCAGAATCCGGTTCATCTGTTTTTATTTAAGGATTTATTTTTGGAAATAATTCCCAAAAACCGTTTGTAAAGGGATGAGGCGGTCTGCCTGTCAGCAGTCTGCCGTTCCGATTCTTTATTTAAATAAACTTGTGAAAAGGCATTTGTTACGCTTGTCCTTTTTAGACTTCTTGTCCTTACTGCAGCAGCAGCCGCATCCCAAGTGGCGCTTAATAAGGAAAATGATTGCGAGCGGAATTAAAATAATGAATAAAAGTTCAATTAATTTTTTCATTTTGATTTCTCCGTTGGTTAATGTTGATTAACGAGTGAATAATGTAAAACGCAAAATCATATAAATATTTGCAAAAACGGATTTCAAAGAGCCTGATTTTGCAGAATCATTTGCAGAATCAAAATGAATCAATTTACAAAATCAAATAAACCTCGCCGTTTTAAGAATATGAATAAGCACATCCATGTTCTTTTCACCCTCGGGACCGATTGTAATTGTGATTGTCTGGTCCCTTCTTTCGTTGTAAAAACAAGCTTTATACCCGCTGCCGCCCGGCAAAAGGCACACGACTGAATCGAGCCGAGATTTTTTTCTATGAAGCAGACGCGAGAGCAGATTCGGGCGGAGCTGTTTCATCGGCAGGATTTCTAAACTCCGGTCGGTTTTTTTATCAATTTCTTCAAAATTACGATAAGGGTCTCTTTGACAGGAAACCGTCATCATAACGGCTGTGTTCTTTGAGACGAAAACGTCATCGACCAAGTCAAATTCCGCTTTCTCGGGAACCCAAATCAAAGCATTCCCGCCGTTGCTGCCCGTAAATTGTTTTTCCCTTAACGGAATACGATGAACGAAACACTTTTTAGAAGACATGAAACCACACCGTTTGTATTTGAATATGAATACGACTTTCAGATCAGCCTGAGAATATAAAATAGGATATATTTGTAGATAAATCTGAGTGATGCAAAGCATAAACAATGTCAATTACAAGGAATAACTGAAACAAAAATTTCAAGAACAAGAATTTCAAAAACAAAAATATCAAGAACAAAAATATCAAGAACAAGAATATCAAGAACAAGAATAATGAAAAACGCGATATAGAAAATGTAAATGGCCGGCATTTTCGGCGCCGGCTTTGGATCCGAATATTTTCAAACTTTTGATTCTCAAACTTTTGATTCTCAAACTTTTGAATTCTCAAACTTTTGATTCCCAAACTTTTGATTCAACCGCTTACCTGTTGATGAGTTCCAGCATCTTTTTCAGGCCGTCTTCATTTTCGCAAGTGTTTTCTAAAATTATGGAGGCGGGATTGATTTGTTTAATGCTTTCTGAAATCATTTTCAGTTCATTCGGTTTCACCAAATCCGTCTTATTCAATACGATGACTTCCGATACTGAAATTTGGTCAAAAGTTATTCTCTTCTTTTCTTTGATGTTTGAGAAAAATCGGGAACAATCAATAAGCGTGAACAGCGGCGCAAACACAATCGTTCCGTCTTTGTATCTGATGAAATGTTTGCTCAGCCCATCCTGAACAACGAGGGGCGACATTGTTTCTTTCGGCTCTATAAATAAAATATCGGGACTGATCTGTGTAATCAACCGGTCGATGACCGCGGTCATGGCCTCTTTAATATTGCATGTGACACAAGCCATTGTCACTTCTTTTGTTTCAATGTCATAGTTCATCAGGTCGCCGTCTAAAACAACCTCGCCGACTTCGTTTGTGAAATAAGTGACGGTTTTTCCTGCCGCCGAAAACATTCTTCCGAGTTCTTTAATAGCGGTTGTCTTTCCGGTTCCCAAAAACCCGCCGATAACAACAATTTTCGTTTGCTTCGGCTGTTTAAAAGTTTCATTCTGAGTCATTTTCATCTTCTCCGTATTGATTCAAAAGATTCGCAATTTGTATTTATTCAATTCGCTTAGATTCTGTTCAGATTCTGTTCAATAGAAGGGTGTCAAGTCTTTTAAATTCTCTTCAAATCTCTTCAAATTTCTTTCAAATCTCTTCAAACTCTCTTCAAATTCTTTTCAAATCTCTTCAATTTCGCTTCATTAATCCTCTTCAAATCCTCTACAAATTCTTTTCAAAATCTCTTTATAATTCTCCTTAAATTTTCATCAAATTCTCTTAAATTTCTCTTCCGCTTCTTTTAAATATTAAAAACCCATTTTACCATTTCTCTTCCAAACAAACAGGTTGCCAACGTGGCAGAGCGGCTATGCGTTCGCCTGCAGAGCGAATCTACTTCGGTTCAAATCCGGACGTTGGCTTAAACCAACCGAGACAGCGAGAAATCAAACGAAACCGTTTGAAAGATTTCTCGCTGTCTTTTTTTTTGCTTTCATCCTGTTTTTACTTTCATCACTTTTGTCTCTTTTCACTCTTTTCATCTTGTTTTTTCAAAAAAATAATGTTTATATTTCTCGTTTTTTGGCAGAAATCTCCATTTTCGGATTTGTGCGCTGCTTCGCATCGCCCAACTCCGAAAATGGAGGTGGTTATATGTTTTTTGTTTGCTTTCGTCCTGTTTTTGCTTTTACCCTGTTTTTGCTTTCACCCTGTTTTTGCAATGAGCCGTCTTTTTACATGAGCTGAGCCTGTGATGGCCGCCGATATTGTTTTTAATTGAGATAATTTTATATATCCTTCAATCTTTGCTTTTGACAGAGCGGTTTATTTTTCCGTCAGACGAACAACATTCCGCGCTCAACTCTTAAAAACGTCTTAATCATCATTATTTGTGATTTGGAGAATAGAACATGAGATATGAAATAAAAGGGACGCCATTTCCCGTTGTCACCTGCTATTTGGATAAAGGCGAAGTCATGATCACCGAAAAAGGCGGCATGTCTTGGATGACCGATAAAATGAAAATGGAAACGAACACGGGCGGCGGCTTAGCAAAAGGCCTCGGCCGCATGTTTACAGGGGAATCTGTTTTTTTGAATGAATATACTGCCGAAGGCGAGAATCAATCCATTACATTCGCTTCTTCGTACCCCGGCCGTATTTTGGACATCAAATTGGAAAACGGAAAAACGATTATCGCTCAAAAAGACGCGCTGCTCGCCATGGAAAAATCGGTTCAGATGGGTATCCATTTGAAGAAAAAAGTCGGCGTGGGCTTCTTCGGCGGCGAAGGTTTTGTCATGCAAAAGTTTTCAGGCAACGGCTACGTATTTATGGAAATTGACGGCGAAGTCATCGAACAGGAATTAAAAGCCGGCGAACGCTTGTTCATCGACCAAGGCCATCTGGCAGCAATGGAAGACACCGTCACCTACGACATCACAACCGTCCAAGGCGCCAAAAACATCCTTTTCAGCGGCGAAGGCCTGTTCCTCGGAACATTGACCGGCCCCGGAAAAATATGGATTCAGACAATGCCGATATCGAACTTGGTCAACATAATTCATTCAAAATCAATGTTAAGCCGAAAATAAAAATTACTTCCTTCGGCGAAGGGGGGAATTGGACCCGGTCTTTCACCTTCCTTCTTTACTTTCTTCTTAACCTCTTTCATGACTTCCTTCGCCGAAGGGATGAATTTTGATTTCTTCCCGACGGAGAAATTTTACTTTTTTCCGTCGGATAAATTTTTTCAGAGCGGAAAGTAGTCCGCTGTCTTTTTTGAGAGTATTGGGAATACCTGCGGTATTCAATTTTAAAAAAGAAAAAATGGGGGGCGAGCCGGCCCCTCGATGAGGGGCGGCCGCCCTGAAAGAAAAATTGAAACCGAAACCGAGACTTCAATTTGAAGTCAGTTTGATCCGGTTTGATCGGTTTGATTCGATTTGGTTTGATTCAATGATTCAATTTTACTTCTTAAACTTCGATTTGGCGTCGTCAAAGATGTCTCCCGCGACGACTTTATAGTTTTCTTTTGTCGCGCCCTTCACGCCGAAGAGGTAAGCGAGGAAACCGACAATCGCCAGCAAGATGAGGCCGATGAATGCCAAGACGATGTAAAGAAGCGTCGAGCCGAAGAGTTTTGAAGCGCCGACGGAGACGGAAGACATGTGCGAAGGCAAGTCGAGCTGCCTGTTGCTGTCTGTTTCCGTCAATGTGAGCGTGTATGAACCCTCAGCGGGCGGTTTAACAGTCAAGGTGACGCTCTTTGATTTGCCGACGCCCAGAGTAATCGTTTCGGAATCTTCGGCGATGATTGCGCCGCTGCTGTCCCTTAATGTGAGTTTCACAGTGTGGGTGCCATCCGCGGTGCCGATGTTTGTTGCGTCAAACGTGAGCCTGAGGTTTGATTTCGCGGTCGGGGGCGAGGGTTTCATCTCGAAGTTGGTGTATGAAAACGCGTCGTTTTGAATCACAGAAACGGATTTGGTCGCGTTGTTGTAGCCGGACTTCGAAGCTTGGACCGTGAAATTTCCGAGGGTGCCGAATGTGTAAGTCATTTCGCCGTTGGAATTCGTCGTGCCGATTTCCGTGTTACCGAGCCTGATGGCAGCGTCGGGTATCGCCGTTCCGTTCAACGAGTCCGTGACTTGAATCACGCCTGTCGCGCCCAAATTCAGAACATCGGGCGTCACCGAAACAGTCATGTTGTACATTCTTTGAGCGACGGTTAACGTCGCGCTTCCGTTGACATAGCCCGACTTTTCAGCCGTGACTCTGTAAGAGCCGGAAACGTTCGTGGAATAACTGACCTGACCGGATGTGTTCGTTGTGCCGATGCTGGTGTTATTGACGCTGACAATCGCGCCTTCAATGGCCGTTCCCCTGTCTTTTACAGTGATGACCACATTGTCGCCCGTCACAGGATTGTTCGGAGCGAATTCAAGGCTCAAAGACGTGTTGGAACCGATTTCCTTCTTGACATACGGCGCAAACCTTAATGTGTCGTTGTCGCCGACTTTGAAATAGATGGAATCGTTGCCGACCGTCATCAAATCAACCGTGTTGCCGCGAGACAGCGTCAACGTTTCATCGCTTAACAAGCGAATGCCGGCCGAATTGAAAGAAGCGACCTTCATCTTACCGTATTTGGTGTCTGTCGTCAGTCTTGTCAAATTGTCAGACGCTTGGAAAAGACCGTTAATGGTGACCAAACTGCTTTCAGTTCCCATGAAAACGCTGTCAATGCTGACTTTAATCAATTCAACATCGTTGTTGCTGATGTTTCTCGTATAAATGTAATCGCCGCCGCTCGGGACGACACGGTCGCCGCCGCTGACATTCCTGCCGTCTTTTTCAAGGACAAGATATGTTCTTCCTCCGTTGATATCGATTTGGTCGATTCTGAGAGCATAGCCTTCTTCAAGCGTGATGTATTGGCCGACACGCATCGTGCGTCTTTCGCTTTCATCGATTAAAACTTTGGACAAATTACCGCTGCCGAGAAGGGCGCCGCCGTTACCCGCATAGTATTTTTCACCCATAAAGCCGAGAACTGTATAGGAACCCCATCTGCTGTGTTGATAGTTAACGGTGGTTGCGGTTGACGTATACTCCACGCCGCCCGTATTGATTCTTCGGGTAGCGATGTTAAACAAAGCTTCGTCGATGGTGATTTTTTCAGAAATGAGGTCATCGTCGATGTCGTAATAGAACCCTTCAAAGTTCATCGGCGTCCATTCGGTGATGATATAATTCTTATTCTCGTAGTCAGAAACCGTGCCGCGGATTTCATAAGTTCCCGGCTCGGTGTATTCAATAATCGGGGCGAATCTCAATGTCGTGCTGTCCGCGACGATGAATTTCATTTTTCCCATCAAAGTGACTTCCGTACCCGCATTCAAAGTAATCCTTTCATGGTTTCTCATTTCAATGTTCGTACCGCTGACGGTTCTGATTTCCATCTTGTCGATTTTCGTTCCGCTTTCAAGCCTTGTCAGCTTGTCTGAAATCTGGAAAATACCGTCAATCGTCACGAGACTGCTTTCAGTGCCCATGAAAACGCTGCTGACGTGAACGCGAATCAGCGCAGTGTCATTGGTACGGCCGAAATTCGTCGGCGTGTAATTGAAACTGTTGCCCATCGTGACAATGCCTTCACCGATTTGCCTGCCGTCCTTCTTAACCAAGAAATAAACGGAAGAGCCCGCCATGTTGATTTGAGAGATTTCAAGCACATACCCTTCTTCCAAAGCAATGGATTGACCGACGCGATAGGTTGCGCTTTTATTTTCGTCAATCAAAACTTTGGACAAATTGCCGTTTGCCATCAAACTGCTGCTGCCGGAGCCGGCATAGTATTTGTCGCCCATAAATCCGACGATCTGGTAAGAGCCCCATCCGCTGTACGCGTAATTGGTGCCGGAAGCAGTTGTCGTGTAGAAAATCGAACCGACGGCGAGACTGCGGTCGATGTTTGTAATTTCCATATACTCGCTGCCGTACCCGTCATCTAAATCGTAATAAAAGCCGGCAAAGCTGCGCGCGTCCCATGTGTAGTTCGTACCCGTCGCACCTTGCCAGATACGGTTACCTGTGGTTCTTTCATTGACAGTCAGGTCCCAAGTGATCGTTTGTGTGTCGCTGCCGCTCGTGATGACCAATGTCAAATGGTACGGACCGATTTCGGAAGGTTTCCATGAAAATTCACTCTTCGTGCTTGCAGAAACAATCGTTGCCTCAGACGTGACATTGGTGACGGATGGCGTTGTTTTGTTAAGTGTCCAGCTGAAAGTTGACGCGCTTGCCGTTTCCACCGTTAAATCAAGGTATGTCGAATTTTCGATAGCAAACGTTCCCTGGTCTGTCCCTTTTGAAAAGTCATAGTAGTCTGAAGGGTCGAATGTATCAACAAGCTCAACAACAGCGGTGTCGGTTGTGACCGTGTCTGCTCTCCACAAACCTTCTCTGACATCGGGAGCTGTGTTGTTGCCGCGGACATTTAAGGTGTATTGAGTATTTTGAGCAAGGCCTGTGACAGCGATTGTCGTGCCGCTTGTTGTGCCGTTGGTGTTTGTGCCGGTTGCTTCAAGACCTGTGCTTGTTTCAATGACAAGGTAATCATAAGAATCCCAGCCGGTTGAAGCCAAAGTCCAAGTGACTGAATTTGAGGTTTTTGATGATGAAATTGTGATCGGCTGAAGTGTATAAGTCGTCTCGTCGCTGAAAGTGCCGGCGTCGTTGTAACGGAATCTGAAAGTGTTGACTGTTGCCGGATTACCTGTAAATGTTGTGGCGGTGGTGGTGTTGACATCAATCCAAGCGGAACCGTCAAAGAATTCTAAATCGCCGATATCCAAAGCCCCGCGCGTGAGGGTCCACGTGAGGTCAAAAACAGTCGGGTTGACCGTCGGGTCAGGGTCCGTTGTTGTGGAGAAAACAGCGAAAACGGGCGGCGCGGGCAAAGGCGTAAATGCGGCGGAAATATCCGAATTCGTATCATCATCCGCGACTGTAACGGTATAAGCCGTGCCTGCGGTCAAAATGATGTTCTCGAAAACATATTCAAAATCGGTTACTCTGCCGTCATCGCCTTCTGTCGCAGAATGAGCGGTCGTGTCAATAACAATAATGAATTCGTTGAGGACAGGGTCAATTAAACTTCCGTCCCAAGTAACGCTCACGTCATAATTTCCGGGAGTTGTCGCATTATTCGTCACAGATGCTTGGACATTGCTCACTGCAGCGCTCGCTGTTCCGATTAAAGCGAACAGAAGAAGCAGAACAACGACATATTTCAGTATTTTTTTCATGATTTGTTTCCTTTTCTTGGATTTTTAAGAGTGTGTGAAATTTTTCCTAAATTTTTACTTGGAGAGTAAAAACAGATTATTATTTATTTACCCGTTAATTGTTATATATATTTTTTGAACGAATCATAACCCTTTTTAAGAAGCGGGCGCCGAGTTTCGCCGGAACCCAACTGTCGAAATATGACGTTTTCAGATTCGGCAATTGCCTTTCCGATAATCGTGAACCGACACGGATATCGGCCGGATTTTCCGCCTGAAGGAAGGTGTGTAAAGTCCGGGGCGGCGCTCTCGTTGTATGTTTTGAAAATCTCTTCAACGTTTTTGATTTTATCGGGAGAGACGGTAAACAAAAGCTCGTAATCCCCGCCTGTGTAGAGCGCGTTTTGAAGAAGGAGAAATTCCGCTTCTTTCAAATCGCCGTTGCCGTTATTTTGTGCCCCAGTATCGTTATTATGTGTCCCTGTATCGTTGTTTTCCGTTTTTGTATCGATATTATGTGTCCCTGTATCGTTATTTTGCGTTTTTGTACCGCCGTTTTGTAAATCCGTGATTCCCACATTACCCGCGTTTGCTGCGTTAGCTGCGTTTGCTGCGTTAGCTGCGTTTGCTGCGTTAGCTGCGTTTGCTGCGTTTCCCCTGTTTGACAAAACCCGTTTTCCCAAAATCTCCAAAGCTTCGGGGTCGGCAGCGTCTAAGAGAGCCTGTTCATCGATTTCAAAACCAACTTTGGAAAGCGATGAGAGCTCATAAACGGAAAAAGCCAAACCGTCACTCGTGTCAATCATGGATGTGACGGCGCCGCTTTTTGAAAGCAGCAAGCCTTCGGCGATTCGGGGGAACGGTTCGGTCAGGTTTTTGAGAAATGAAGCCGAAACGAAAGCCGCTGTTTCGATTTCATCTAATAAAAGCGAAAGGGCGGCGCCGGCGGAGCCGGGCGCGCCCGTCACGCAAAGCAAATCGCCGGGGGAGGCGTTTTTCCGAAAGGTTAAATGTTTGTTTTCGGAAATGCCGATGACGGTTCCCGAAATTGTCAATTCTTCGCAAAATTCGGTGTCGCCGCCGACAACTTCGCCGCCGAAAAATGACACACAGTCTTGGATGCCCTGCGCCAGCGCCTCCGCATCTGAAAGCGTAAATCCGGCAGGCGATCCGGCAGGTGATCCTGCAGATGATCCCGCGGGCAAACCGGCAGGCAATCCTGCCGAAAACAAAAAGGCGGCGGGTTTTGACCCCATCGCCGCCAAATCACTGAGATTAACAGCGGCCGCCATCCATCCTTTTTGCCAAGGGGTCATCGATTTCGGAAAATCAGAGGATTCGCGAACCGTATCCGTGCTGAACGTCAAAGATTCGCCGGACAAATCGCGGCAAAAGGAGTCTAAGCGAACGGCAGCGCAGTCATCGTGTTCGGAGCCGGAAAGGAAGGGCTTCTCATGCATTTGAAAAACGCGGGAAAAAACGCGGATAAAGTCTTTCTCGGTAGGCCTCTCGGTTGATAAAGGCGTATCAGAAAGGGATTCTGATGGGGAATCCGAAAGAGAATCCGATTTTTTCATTGTTGCAACATCCCGCGTTTGATTCACATTAAAAATGAAGACCAAAACAACTGTTTTTAAAAAATGCGATCATACCGGAAAGTTCGGCCACAAATAAAAAATCACACACAATAAGATTTGAAAGTATAGTGTATATTTAAACAAAGGTTTTATAAGTTTATTCTTTAAATCTTTTGCTCTGACCAAAGGCTCAGCCAAAGTCAAAGAATGAGACGGGATAGTGAAAATAAACCGGTTAAAAAACCGGCTAAAACCGATTTAAAAACCGGCTCAAAACCAATTTAAAAACCTGCTCAAAACCAATTTAAAAACCTGCTCAAAACCGATTTAAAAACCGGCTCAAACCCGACTCAAACCCAACTCAAAATAATCAACTTGAAGAACTATCTTCAATATACGCCGCCATTTTCAAACCTGACCTTCTGTTAAAGGATTTGACGGCGTTTTCCAAATCGGCCTGAACCAAATGGTAGCGGCCTTCTAAAAGCGCCGACAAAACCGCTTCCCGAATGACCATTCTGAGATCGGACCCCGTGTATTCTTCTGTTTTTTTGGCGATGACGCCGGTGTCGATGTCGCCCTCTATTCTTTTAAGAACGGTGTCGAGGATTTCTTTTCTCATGTTGAGGGTCGGGCGCTCAAAGTCAACGATTTCGTCAAAACGGCGCCATACGGCTTCGTCGAGTTTTCGGGTGTGGTTGGTCGCGGCGATTAAAAGAACGCCGTCCTCGACCAAACTGGTGTTGTCAATGGCTTTCAAAAGCGTGTTGACGGCTTGTTTGATTGCGGAGTGCTCATCGGATGCCGTTCTTGACGTCGCGATGAAGTCAAATTCATCAATAAACATGATACAGGGGTCGAATTTCTTGGCAAGCGCGAACACGCGGTCGATGTTTTTTGACGTTTCGCCCAAGTACTGGTCCGTAATCATTGACAGGTGAACTTCCACAATCGGAATGGCCAATTTCTTGGAAAGGGCGCGGGCGAACGATGTTTTTCCCGTTCCCGGGGGGCCGACGAATAAAACTTTTCCGATATCGTAAAGGCCGATTTTCTTGAAATGCTCTTTGTTTTTAATCGCCAGTTCAATCTTTTGAAGTTCGTATTTTTGGCGGTCCGTCAAAATCAATTCGTCCATGGATTCGCGGACTTCTTCGGGCGCTTTGATGTAAGCCAACTTCAGCCACTCGCGGCCGTTTCCTTTGCCTTCGGAAAGTTCTTCGATGATGGATTCGATCCATTCTCTTGACGCTTCTTTCGGCGGATTTTTAGCGACGACTTCGTTGTAATGCACATCTTCTTTGTCCATGACAACGCCGTAGTAATAAGCCAAAACGGGATTTTCCGAAATCCTGTCCTTACCCCCTTCCTGCTTCTCAAACCACTCGGCGGTGGATTCCAAAGACCCTTCCGTCAGCCTGACGTTTCCCGTATAAGCGTCGGCAACGACATACGCGAAATTTTTGCCGTTCACTTTCAGCGCGTCGGCGACATCGTCGATTCCGAACATGTTTTTGATAACCGTATTATTCACTTTAATGGGTTTTGCAACATTCCTTGTTTTTGTATCCCAAAGCGTGCGGCGGATTTTTGACGGAATGTCATTGACAATCAAAGCATTTTGCGTGTTGTAAATCTCTGCCGTCAGAAGCAATTCGACGATATTCAAGGTCTCGACGTTCATGGTTTTCCCCTTTTTTGTTTTTATTGAAACAGTAAATCGAATAATAAATTGAAATGATGATAATTGAAATTGTAATTGAAACGATGGTAATTGAAACGATGGTAATTGAAACGATGGTAATCGGAAGGCTGAAATTGAAATAATGTGAAACAACGGTAATCGGAATGCCGGAATTGAAATGATGATTCTCTGAATACTGAAACGGAAATTATGAAAATTGAAGTAACTGAATATATTCTCAATCATAATAAAATTTTGCATTTCAGACTCGTGTATCCCGTTTCCGCAATCTTTAATTTCGTTATCCGCCGGCTTTTTAAACGGTCTTTTGGTCCGAATAGAATTATTTTAATACTATAGGTTAATATTGCGCCTTAACCTTCACAAGTCCAAATTCATTTGAAAATATCATTTTTATTATTTCAAGCGGATTCTGGCAATGTAACCACAGGTGATGTCCATGTCAAATATTCAAAAACTTGAACCGATTTATTCCGGAAAAGCTAAAACCATCTACACCACCAACGATTCGGGCAAATATATCTCCGAATTCCGCGACAGTCTGACTGCCTTTAACGGAGACAAAAAAAGCGAAGCCCCGAAAAAAGGCTACTACAATGCTCAAATATCCCGCAAAATCTTTGAAATGCTTGAAGAAAACGGCGTGGAAACCCACTACAAAGGTATGGCCTCAGGGGCCGACATGATCGTTGACATCGTTGAAATCATCAAAATCGAAGTCATCATCAGAAACATCGCCGCCGGCTCCATCACCAAAAGATACCCGATGCCCGCCGGAAAAGTCTTTGATAAGCCGATCGTTGTTTTCGACTACAAAAATGATGACTATCAAGACCCGATGATGAACGAAGATATCGCTTTTGCCCTCGGCATCGCGACATATGAGGAAATGGCGTACCTTAAAGAAGCCGCCCTTAAAATCAACAGCATCTTGGTGCCGTATTTCGATAAAAACGGATACCTTTTGCCTGACCTCAAACTCGAATTCGGCCGCGCCAACGGCAAAATCCTTTTGGCCGACGAAATTTCCTGCGACACCTGCCGCATATGGGACAAAGTCACAAAAGAGTCCTTTGACAAAGATATTTTCAGATTCGGCGACGGCGACTTGACCAAAGCTTACGAAGCTGTTGCCAGAAAACTCGTCCCTGAGATTTTCTGAACTTTTTGATTCTAAAATGCCTCCTTCGCTCCGGCTTTCGGCCTTTGGGGCGAAGTTGTTTGTTTATGTATAGGGGGCGCCTGCAGCGCCCCTCCTTTTTTAATTAATGATGTGGAAAGCGGCGGCACCGTTTCAGCAATAATCTGTTGTCATTAATCAGCGTCATTAATCTGCATCATTAATCTGCATCTTTAATCTGCACCTTTATATCTGTGTCCGGTACAGATTGGAAATAAACCAACAGCAACAGCACAGATTGGAAATAAACCAACAGCAACAACACAGATTGGAAATAAACCAACAGCAACAACACAGATTGGAAATAAACCAACAGCATCAGCAAATAATGATAATAGCCGTTCATTCCGATTCCGTTCTTCGCTGCGCTCAGACCGGAATTCGTAATGAACGGTCGGTTTTAGGGGCTATAAGAGAATTAAAAAAACGAAACACCGATTTTCGTTCGTTTTATTCAAAACCTGAACGCCGCTTTTTCCAAACCCTGAAAGATAAGTTTAGAGAAAAATGGCGTTCCCTTTTTTTATTCTCTTGAAGAAAGGGTGTTTCATTATTGTTATTCTTCAAAAAGTTCAAGTACGACCGCAATTTCGGATTTCGGGAGCGAAGCGGACGAAAGACGAAAATGCGGCGCGCGACTTATTCTCATCAATATTTATCAGTACATTCTTCACATCAGTATTATCAGCACATGCTTCTCATCAGTATTCTCATTTTAATCTGCTGTCTTTATCTGCTGTCTTTAATCTGCTGTCTTTAATCTGCATCTTTTATCTGCTGTCTTTTAATTTGCCGGCTTTTATCTACTGTCTTTTTATTCTTTGAAAGGCTATGCTTTTCATTGTTCGTTCATAGTTTATTCATTATAAAATTCAGGTTGTTACAATTATGCAAAACGACGATTACGATGTCATTGTTATCGGCGGCGGTATCAGCGGCCTCCTATCCTCGCTCGCTCTTTCCAAACACGGCAATCGTGTTTTGGTACTTGAAAAGGATGACATTGTCGGCGGCAACTGCCGCAGCTATTCCGTAGACGGTTTTACGGTGGACACCGGCCCCCACGCCATCACCGCGCTTCGCGGCGGCCCTCTCCCCATGCTGATGGACCAGTATTTCGATACCGTCCCGTCTTTTTGCCCGTACGGCAACTATTACATACGTTCGCAGGACGCTCAGCTGGTGCGCTGCCCGACGAACGTTCGCGATTTTTTAACATTTGATTACCTGCCCGTCGCCGACCGGATGAGGCTTGCCAAAACCATCGGCTCGGTCATGCTCAAAATCAGCAGAGGGATTGATTATTCCGGCGTTTCCGTCTATGACTGCCTGCCTGACGGGCTGAAGCCCGAAACCTTGGCGTTTGCCGACACGTTTTCCCTGTTCATGTCCGGCTGCAGCATGAAAGAGACATCCGTTCAGCGAATGGCGGCAGGTGCGGGCGTCGCGAAAGAAAAGGACATGCTGACAACCGAGGAGTATTTGGCAATCGTCAACGGCGGCGACCACGACGACGAACACGGCGGCGACCACGATGGTGACCACGGCGACTACGACAACAACCGCGGCGACTACGACAACAACCGCAACGACCACGACAACAACCGCGGCGACAGCGCGGCGCGGGCGGAAAAGAAAAAGCAGACGGATGAGTCTGCCGACCCGAATGAATCTGCTGACCCTGATGAACATGCCGACCACGATAAAAAAAGCAAAACAAAAAAGAAATCCGACTCTTGGAGAAAGAGAAACGCTGACCGGAAGACACCGGAAAACAGCGAATCCTTTTTGAAAGCCATCCGTAAAACAATGACGCATAAAGGCGGCTTCTCGACACAGGGTTACCCGATTGGCGGCATTCAGGCCATTACAGATTGTGCAATTAAGTCCATGCCTTCCTCTGTTGATATCTTGACGGGCGCGCGCGCCCAAACGATTTTAACGGACGGCGGCAAAGACGGAAGCGGAGACGTGAAAGCAATCGGCGTTGAGACGGCTGACAAAGAGTACTATGCCGATTTGGTGATTCACACCGGATTTGCGAGCGCTCTTCCGAATATGCTTGAGTTGCCGGTTTCTTACGTGGACATGTTAAAAGGCATCAAGCACACCGTCAGTTTGAGCGTTTGGATTGGCTTAGATGAAAAGCGCCCCGAATTTGATTATATCGGGTCGGAAGTGCAATTTGAAGAAATGCCTTATTGGGGCGGTTCAATCAGCAATTACGATTCGTCGCTGGCGCCCGATGGCTGCCAAACGGCAGGATTCGCCTTCATCCCGCGGCAACAGGATGCCAAAGCCAAAATCGGCGATGCTTACAACGAACTTTTCACTCTTTTACCCGATATTGAAAAACACGTCGTCATGCGCCACGACCAAATTACAGTCCCCGAAAAAGCGGCGATTACCGTCAGCGGCGAGTTTGCCGACATACGAACGCCGATTCGAAATTTGTATGTCGCGGGAACGGATACCGACAAAAGAAGCATGGGCGTGACGAGAGCGGCGTATTCCGTCGTCGAGCTCCTCGGAAAATTACAGGCGGACGGCTGCCTGAAACGGCAAAACGATTTCAAAGGCCACAATTTCAGCCGGCCTTATTTGCCGCCGATAAAGAGCTGATAAAACAAAAAAGCAAAAAAAAGCAAAAAAAAACAAAAAAAAAA